>ENA-OWPI01000080-OWPI01000080.1-marine-metagenome-genome-assembly--contig:-NODE-80-length-133032-cov-20.398594_pt1 | contig 133032 bp, 139 predicted proteins | sample MGYA00238138_ERZ651775 | MGnify/ENA primary metagenome ERZ651775 (study PRJEB26906, sample SAMN06265043) | marine metagenome | isolation source: Helgoland LTER site | place: Germany:Helgoland, sampling... | reverse complement strand
CAGCGTAAGGTATCAGATGCTCTCAAAGCCTATGCGATGATGACAACAAGTGCGTCAAATGGGGCTGTAAGAGATATCAGCCAATTAAAAAAATAGTAATGAAATTAAGTAAAAATTTAAAAATTTTTAAAAATCAAGATGGATTAGAATTTTTAGAAATAAAAAATTCTCAAGCAGAAGCAAGGATTGCGCTCCAAGGAGCCCATGTAGATTGGTGGAAACCAAACACTATAAAAGATGATGTACTTTGGCTTTCATCCAATGCACGTTATGAAGAAGGAAGATCAATTAGAGGTGGAGTCCCCATTTGTTGGCCTTGGTTTGGAGAGCACCCAACAGATAACAGCTTTTGTTTACATGGATTTGCGAGAGTCATACCTTGGGAGTTAATAGAATCAAGTGATTTAAAAAACGACGCAACTAAAGTTGTACTTAGGATGATGCCAACAGAAACTGTAAAGCGGCAACTGACATATAATTTTGAACTTATTCTAACAATTGTGATTGGAGAAAGTTTGAACCTTAATTTAAAAACAACGAATTTATCTGATAGCCCGTTTACGATAAGTGAAGGCTTCCATACGTATTTTTATGTTTCCGATATAAATAATGTAAATGTAACAGGCTTAGAAAATGCATTATTTACTGATAAGAATCAGAATTTTAAAAAAGGAATTGAAAATCAAACAATATCCTTTAAATCACCTATTGATAGGGTGTATCTAAATTCCAGTAATGATTGTTATTTAGAGGATAAAAAATTAAATAGAATAATTAATATTAAAAAGTCTAACAGTAATTCCTTAGTCATATGGAATCCGGGGGAAGCTAAAGCAAATGAAATGAGTGATATGGGGGAAAATGAGGAATGGAGAAGAATGATATGTATTGAAACAGCAAATACTTTAGAAAACTCTGTGGTAATTTACCCTAAACTCTCGCATAATATTTCAACTGAATATTCTGTTCAAGAATATTAAATAGAAAAATTTTTTTTAAATTTGGTTAAGCTTGCTGTGTTTTTTTGAATAAATGAAATAAAAAATTAATCCAAAAAATAGCCAGATTAAGAATCTCATCCATGTATCTGATGGGAGAAAAAACATCAAAGCACCACAACAAAAAATACCCATTAAAGGAACCAATGGGTGCCATTTATTTTTAAAGGTATTTTTTTTATGTTTTGATCGAAGTGCTATTACACCAATACAAACTATAACAAAAGCTGATAGTGTTCCGATATTAACGATTTCGGCAAGCTCACCTAGAGATACAAACCCTGCAATACTTGAGATTAAAATTCCAGTAGTTAGAATGACTTTTATTGGCGTTTGAGTTTTTTTATTTACTTTGTTTAAATACTCAGGCAATAATCCATCACGGCTCATAGAAAAAATAACTCTCGTTAGAGCATAAAATAAAACAAGCATCACCGTTGCCAGTCCAAAAATTGCCCCTGTAGCAACAAGAGCAGATGACCATGTGTAACCAAGTTGAGATAAGGCAAATGCGACAGGGTCTGATACATTTAAATTTTCATAATAAACAACCCCGGTAAGCAGTGCTGAAACGATAATGTAAAAAATTGTGCAAAAGATTAAAGAATAAACAATACCTTTTGGTAAATCTCTCTGTGGATTGATTGCCTCTTCTGCTGCAGTAGAAACAGCATCAAAACCTACATAAGCAAAGAACACAATCGATGCCCCTGCAAAGATTCCTATAGTCTCCCCATCTGGTAACCTATCAAACCATCCAAAAGGTACAAATGGAGACCAATTATTTGGATTTACATTAAAGATAGCAATAAAAATAAATACTAAAATTGCACTAATTTTAATAAAAACCATAATGGTGTTTAACTTTACACTCTGTTTAACTCCAGCTATTAGGAGCAGCATGATAGAAAGAATAATTAATGATGCAGGAAGATTAATTATGCCACCTGAGCTTGGTGGGTTGATTAAATATTCAGGAAGCCCAAGGTTTATGGCCACTAAAGCGTTATTAAAGTAGCCTGACCATCCACTTGCTACAGCAGCAATTGCAACGCCATACTCTAACAAAAGTATCCAGCCAATTATCCAGGCAAATAATTCTCCAAAGGCTACATAAGAATATCCATAGGCACTTCCGCAGCCTCCAATAGATGATGAAAGCTCAGCATAAGATAACGCAGCAAATGCGCAGGCAATGCCAGCGATAAGAAATGAGATTATAATCGCCGGGCCTGAATGAGTAGCAGCAACAATTCCTGTCAACACAAAGATTCCTGTACCAATAATACAGCCTATACCAAGAAGGGTAAGGTCAAAAGCATTGAGACATCTTTTTAATTGTGTATTTTTATCATCTACAATATCTTTTTTTCTGAATAGTTGCTCAAGCATTATAAATTTTACACCCAGTCCTTTGTAATTAAGAATTTAGAATATAACTCTTCTTCTTTGCTACCTTTTTTTGGAGTAAAGTCATATTCCCACTTAACTGATGGCGGCATGGACATTAAGATTGACTCGACACGTCCTTTTGACTGAATACCAAAAAGTGTTCCTCTATCTTGGAGCAAATTAAATTCAACATATCTTCCTCTTCGGTATTGTTGAAATTGTTTCTCCTTGTCTGTAAATTTATGATTTCTTCTTTTTTGAAGTATTGGCAGGTATGCTTTTAAGAATGTGTTACCTACTTCTTTAGTGAAATCAAAGGAAAAGTCAAACCCTTGCATATTAAAGTCATCAAAAAAAATACCACCGATTCCCCGTGGTTCATTACGGTGTTTTAAGAAAAAATATTCATCACAATTTTTTTTAAACTCGGGATAAAGTTTTTTACCAAAAGGGTTTAAGGTTGTTTTAATTGTATTATGAAAATGTTTAGCATCTTCAACAAAACCATAATAGGGAGTTAAATCCATTCCACCACCAAACCACCAAGTATCCTTATTATTTTTGTGAGCATTAAAAAACCTTACATTCATATGAACAGTTGGTATAAAAGGGTTATGTGGATGGAAAACTAGTGAAACACCCATAGCCTCCCATTTACTATTGGTAATTTCGGGGTGCGCATCAGTTGCTGATTTAGGAAGCTGTGAGCCTAAAACATGTGAAAAACCTATACCTGCTCTTTCAAAAAGTTTTCCATTTTCTAAAATGCATGTTGTTCCACCACCACCTTCTGATCTCTGCCAAGAATCAACTAGAAAATTATTTCCATCGACAATTTCAATGGCATTTAAAATATCCGTTTGTAATTTCATGAAAAATTCTTTAACGGCTTCTATATTAATATTTTCTTTAGTCATCTTCTTATTATAGCTTTTGTATCAAAGTCTTGTATTTGACTAGGTTTTTTGTTTTTCCCTATCCTTCCTTTGATAATATGAACTGATTTTTTATATTGACGACAAGCTTCCCTATAATTTTTTATAGGGCGCTGTTTTGTTCTGTTAGCGCTCGTTGATGTAATTGGCATAGCAATTGAATTAAGTAAATTTTGACAAATATTTAAATCAGGAACTCTAACCGCAACTTTATTTTTTTTTCTTAACCATGATGGACATTTATGATTTGCCTCAATTAACCAGGTATGGGGTCCAGGCCACTTCATATTTAGATTTTGAATTTGTGAATTATTGAGTTCTTGAAGAATTTTTTTAATTTGATTAAGTTTAGAAGAGATAAGAATAAAGTTTTTATTTACGGGTCTTTTTTTTAAGATATTTAATTTTTTAATTGCCCTTAAATTATGAGGATCACAACCTAACCCAAAACAGGATTCTGTAGGGTAGGCAACTACTCCCCCATTTATAATAAATCTTTTTAACCTTAAATTTCTCACAACTTTAGTTTAATGCTTTTTTTCCAATGTCTGTTCGAAACTGTGCTCCATCAAATTTAACTTCTTTTAAAACACTGTAAGCTTTATTTTTTGCAATTTCTAGTGTCTCACCTTTTGCAGTAATCCCTAAAACACGACCACCAGATGTTAATAGTTTTTGATTTTTTAAAACAGTTCCTGCATGAAATATAAAAGTATTTTTGTCTTTAGTATCTGGAAGCTCTATTTCATTTCCTAGGATTGGTTTTGTAGGATAATTTTTGCAAGCCATAACTATTGTAATTGCATGTTCATCCTCCCATTTTATTTCAATACCATGAAGTTGCTGTTTGGCAGCTTTATAAAGAACTGAGAATAAATCACCTTGCATTCTAAATAAAATAGGTTGTGTTTCTGGGTCACCCATACGACAATTAAATTCAAGAGTTTTGATATTACTTTCGGCATCAACGATTATGCCAGCGTACAAAAAACCAGAAAATTCAATACCCTCTTTTTTCATTCCTTCAATCGTAGGCGTAATAACTTGATCCATTATTTTTTGGTTTATTTCATCAGTAACTAAAGGTGCAGGTGAGTAGGCACCCATTCCACCTGTATTGGGCCCAGCATCATTATCGAGTAAACGTTTATGATCTTGACTTGAGTCTAAAGGTAATATGGTTGATCCATCGCAAATTACAATAAAACTAGCTTCTTCACCAACAAGAAATTCTTCAATAATTATTTTTGTGCCCGCATTACCAAATAATTTATCGCTTAACATTGCATCAACAGCATCATGTGCATCCTTATCTGTCATTGCAACTACCACCCCTTTTCCAGATGCCAGTCCATCAGCTTTAATCACAATTGGCGCAGGATTATTATTTATATATTCATGTGCAGATAGAGAATTTTCAAAAGTTGCAAACTTTGCTGTTGGAATATTATGACGTGCCATAAATTCTTTTGAAAATTCTTTAGAGCTTTCAAGTTGAGCAGCAGCTTTTGTTGGACCAAAAATAGTTAAATTATTATCTTTAAAGGAATCAACGATACCATTTGCAAGTGGAGCTTCCGGACCAACGACAGTTAAATCAATCTTTTGTTTTATGGCAAAATTAATAAGATCTTCAATATCAGTTAAATTTATATTCTCAATATTGTTTTCAAGGTGAGTTCCACCGTTACCTGGTGCGATAAATATTTTTTTTACTTCTTGGCTTTGTGATATTTTCCATGCAAGCGCATGTTCCCTTCCACCACTTCCAATAATAAGAACATTCATAATTTAATGTTTAAAATGTCGGATGTTGGTAAATAGCATGATGATGCCATGTTCGTTTGCCGCGCCTATTACCTCTTCATCCTTGATACTTCCGCCAGGTTGGATAATACATTTTGCTCCATGACTCGCTATAACATCAATTCCATCTCTAAAAGGAAAAAAAGCATCTGATGCAACAACAGAATGAGTCAAATCAATATTTGCATTTTCTGCTTTTAGTGAAGCAATTTTGGTACTATCAACTCGACTCATTTGTCCAGCTCCAACTCCTAATGTTTGATTATTTTTACAAAAAACAATTGCATTTGATTTCACATATTGTGCAACTATCCAAGCAAATTTCATATCCTCAAGTTGTTTTTCGTTAGGCTTTAAATGGGTGACAACCTTACATTTTTTAATATCTAAAGAATGATCATCTGGTGTTTGTATTAACCAACCTCCACCTATTTTTTTAAAATCTAATTGATTCTTATTATTTTCATTTTTTATTTTTAATAAGCGTACATTAGGTTTTTTTTCAAAAACTTTTTTTGCTTCTTCTGAAAAATCAACAGCAATAATTACCTCAGCAAATTGACTTGCTATTGAAGAAGCTGTCTTTTCATCCAAACAATCGTTAAAAGCAATGATACCTCCAAAAGCTGATGTAGGATCTGTCTTAAATGCCGCTTGATATGCTTCATGCAAGTCTTCTGATGAGGCTACACCACATGGATTAGCATGTTTCACTATTACGCAACTGGGTTGGGAAAACTTCTTGACACATTCCCAAGCAGTTTCCGAATCATTAAGATTATTAAATGAAAGTTCTTTACCTTGAATTTGTTCAAAACTTGATAGAGAACCAATTTCTTCTGTTGTATCTTTATAAAAGGCAGCTTGCTGATGAGGATTTTCTCCATAGCGTAAATCCATAACTTTATTAATAGTTTTAAATAATTTTTTTGGGAATCGATTTTTTTTATCAGCCCCAAGATAACTCGAAATTGCACTATCGTAAGCGGAAGTTCTAGCAAATGCTTTTTTTGCTAGTGAGAAACTAAAATCTTTAGTTATTGCTCCTTGGTTTTTGTTTAACTCATCAATGAAAGATTGATAGTCATTTGAATTTGATAGAACAGCAACATGTTGGTAATTTTTTGCAGCAGATCGAATCATTGCTGGACCACCAATATCAATATTTTCTATTGCTAAATCTAAGGAACAATTTTCTTTTTTGATGGTTTCTTCAAATGGATATAGATTTACTACAACAAGATCTATGGGATCTATTTTATGATTTTTCATTGTTTCTTGATGCTCAGCTAAATCTCTTCTACCTAAAATCCCCCCATGAATTTTTGGGTGAAGTGTTTTAACACGTCCATCAAGCATTTCTGGAAATTCAGTATAGTCACTAACATCAGTAACTTGAATTTCGTTCTCTTTAAGAAGTTTTGCTGTTCCTCCCGTTGATAATATTTCAATATCAAATGTTTTTAAATGTTTCGCTAATTCTAAAATATTTGATTTATCAGAAACACTAATTAAAGCTTTTTTAATTTTTATCATTTAGTTATCAAGATTATATTGTTTAAGTTTTTTTCTAAGTGTATTTCTATTTAAACCCAATATTTTTGCAGCTTTACTTTGGTTGCCCTCAGTTTTATTCATAATGTATAAGAGAAGTGGTTTTTCTACAGTATTAATTACCATTTCATAAATAGCACTTGGTTGATCCCCATCTAAATCATTAAAATATTGATCAAGCAGAGTATCAATATTATCTGATAAATTTTTTTTCATCAGCTTATTGCAACTTCTTTATTGTTAGATTGATCTTCATACGCAATATACTTGCTCTTTTTACTAAGGTCTTCAAAGAATAAATGAATGTAGTCAATTTGTTCTTTATTATCTTCAATTTGATTCATTGCTGCTCGAAAATAAGCAGAATTCTTTAAACCTTTTGTATACCATGATATATGTTTTCTTGCGATTCTTAAGCCCTTATTGTCCCCATAAAAATCGTAAAGGTCTTTAACGTGTTCTATAGTCGTTTGATGTATTTCTTCATTAGTAGGACGAGTTAAGTAAGAGCCTGTTTTTAAGAAATGCTCTATTTCTCTAAATATCCATGGCCTTCCTTGTGCTGCTCGGCCAATCATTACCGCATCGGCACCTGTATATTCAAGTACAAACTTAGCTTTTTCAGGTGAAGTTATATCTCCATTTGCAATTAAAGGCATTTGAATTTTTTGTTTAACATTAGCGATTGTATCGTATTCAGCGTCACCCATATAAAGACATGCACGGGTTCTTCCGTGCATTGTTAATGCTTGTATACCTGCATCCTCTGCGATTTTTGCAATAGTTACAGCATTTCGATTATCTTTATCCCACCCTGTTCTTATTTTTAAAGTGACGGGTATATCTACTGACTTAACAACAGCTTCAAGAATTTTTTTAACTAATTTTTCTTCTTTAAGTAACGCAGACCCTGCCATGACGTTGCATATTTTTTTTGCAGGGCAGCCCATGTTGATATCAATAATTTGGGCACCTCGATTCATATTATATTGAGCAGCTTTTGCCATCATATCTGGATCTGCACCGGCTATCTGAACTGATATAGGGGCAACCTCTCCATCATGATTTGCTCTTCTAAGGGTTTTTTCACTTCCATATAAAAGGGAATTTGATGTGACCATTTCACTGACTGCCATCCCTGCACCAAATTTTTTACATAGTATTCGAAATGGCCTATCCGTAACTCCTGCCATTGGAGCTAATATAATATTATTTTTTAGTTTATGTTTGCCAATAATCATATCGATTCGTCATTGTAATAATCATATACATTATTTTCAATACTAAAGATCACGCCAAGAAATATTCATGCTATTTAGATTGTCTTTAATAAAATTTAATGCTTCAAAGACGTAACCATGCTCACCTTTGACTCCAAGCTCCAGCATTTTTTTTGGATGCATTTTTGGTAAGCTATAAATTTTAATATTATTAAATTTTAATTGTGTCTGATTCATTAAATCAATAAGGCTGCTTTCACTTACATCATCTAACCAAATAGAATGATCTTCAAATTTTGTTGTTTTTTCTGTTTTCAACAGATTGTTTTCAATTACCCAATCAATCATTGGCCACGCCATTTCAGGAAATCCTGGCATAAAATAATGTTGATCTACAAAAAAACCAGGTATGTTATTGATAGGGTTTGGTATGAGTAATGCACCTTCTGGCAGGTCCGCCATTAAAATTCTCTTAGGATATGCATTTTTGCCAAATTGATTTTCAATTAAAACTTTTGCCTCTGGATGACAAACTAATGATTTTTTGTGCGCAAAAGCGGCAGCACTTCTGGTACAGTCATCTGGTGTTGCCCCAATCCCGCCAAAACAAAAAACAATGTTTCCCTTTTTATTTTCAAGAGTTTCTTGTATTTTTTGAATCTCATCTGAAACATAATCTGCACGTGATAATTGGAAATTATGCGCTTTTAATACTTTTATTAAGTGCCTTAGATGTTTATCTTCTCTCTTACCTGATAAGATTTCATCACCAATAATCAATGCGTGTATTTCTTTATTCTTGCTTTTGGATATTTTCATTTATTTACAAACCATTTAGTGGGCTTCCTCCCAATTCTTTCCTGCATTAATTTCTACAGTCAAGGGAATATCAAGCTTGGCAACATTTTGCATTATCTGAGGGATTTCTTTAATAAATATGTCTACTTCTGTGTTTGGTACCTCAAAGACAAGTTCATCATGAACTTGCATAATCATTTGCCCTTTTAAATTGCTATTTGCATGAATCCATTGCTGGACCTCTATCATCGCAAGTTTAATTAAGTCAGCTGCTGTACCTTGCATGGGTGCATTGATAGCAGCTCTTTCAGCACCAGCCTTTCTTAGTCCGTTTGATGAATTTATTTCAGGAAGCCATAGCCTTCTTCCAAAATAGGTTTCTACATATCCATGTTCACGCGCAAATTGTTTTGACTCTTCCATATATTGGAGAACAGTTGGGTATTTATTAAAGTATTCCTGGATATAATTTTGAGCGTCACCTCTAGTAATATTTAAATTTTTGGCTAAGCCAAAAGCACCCATCCCATAGATTAACCCAAAGTTTATGATTTTGGCATATCGTCTTTGTTCTGATGTGATTTTTTCAATCTTAGTATTAAAAATTTCTGAGGCAGTTATTGTATGAATGTCTTTATTATCTTTGAAGGCTTGAATTAGCCCTGAATCTTTAGAGAGATGAGCTAGGATTCTTAATTCAATTTGAGAGTAATCTGCTGATAATATCGAAAAATCTGGTTTTGCAATAAACGCCTCTCTAATTTTCCTACCCTCAGGACTTTTGATAGGAATATTTTGTAGGTTTGGATCTGAACTTGCTAATCTGCCTGTTACAGCAACTGCTTGATTGTAACTTGTATGAATTCTGCCGGTAGATTGATTGATCATTAACGGAAGTTTATCGGTATAGGTTGATTTTAATTTTGCAAGGGTACGATACTCCAAAAGGATTTTAGGTAATGGGTAATCTTTAGCAAGCTCTTGGAGAACTTCCTCAGAGGTTGATGGTGTCCCAGTGGGGGTTTTTTTTAAAGGCTTTATCTGTAACTTTTCAAATAAAATTTCTCTTAACTGTTTTGGAGAAGCTAAATTAAAAGGTTGCCCTGCAAGCTCAAAGGCTTTGTTTTCAATATTAATTAACTCTTCTCCAATTTTTTGGCTTTGTTGATTTAATAAGCTTGCATCTATTAAAACCCCATTCCTTTCAATTTCAATTAATGTTTTCATACTTGGGATTTCGAATTTTTCGTAGATAGCCAGCAATTTCTTTTCTTTTTTTAATTGATCTTTAAGTACATGGTAGAGCTGAAATGTTACATCAGCATCCTCTGCAGCATAATCTAATGCATCATTTATATTTATTTGATCAAAGCTTAATTGCTTTACTCCACTTCCAACCAATGATTCGTATGAGATACATTCATGACCCAAATATTTTTGGCTAAGTTTATTCATTCCATGGCTTTCATTACTATTTATGACATAACTCATAAGCATGGTATCTTCGTTAATTCCATGCATTTTTATACCTAAATTAAGAAAAATATGTGCATCATATTTAATATTTTGTCCAATTTTTGTGATGGAGCCATCCTCTAATATAGGTTTAAAAAGATCAATTACTTCATCTTCATTAATCTGTTCATTTTCTGCTGCTCCCATATGATTGACAGGTATATATGCCGCTTCGCCTTTTTTTAAACTGATAGAGATACCTACTAATTTTGCATTCATAACTTCAAGTGATGTTGTTTCGGTATCAATGGAAAATAATTTTTCTTTTTTTATTTGATTAATCCATTTTTTTAAATCTGTTGTATTTTGAATCAACATATAATTTTTTTGATTATTAAATTCTGTGTCAACATTTTGATCTGGTGCTTCTTGAGAGATATCTATTTCTTTGCTGTCTATATTTTTAAGCCAACTTGAAAAATTAAATTCTTGATACATTTTTTTTAATGCATTTTTATCCTCGGGTGATTTTTTAAATTGATCCCAAGAGACCTCTATATCTAATTCTGAACGAATAGAGATAAGGTCTTTTGCAATTGGGAGCCAGTCAAGTGCGCTTTTTAAATTTTCACCAACGGCACCTGAGATTTTTTCTGAGTTTTTGATAATATTATCTAAAGAGTTAAATTCGTTTAACCATTTAAGTGCCGTTTTGGGCCCAACTTTTTCAACGCCAGGAATATTGTCAGCTTTGTCGCCTATGATGGTTAGGTAGTCAATAATAAGATCTGGCCCCACCCCAAATTTACTTTTTACGCCTTCTATATCTAAATATTCGTTGGTCATGGTATTAACCAGCGCTGTTTTATTATTTACTAGTTGTGCTAAATCTTTATCTCCTGTTGATATAGTCACAGATATATTCTCTTCATTTGCTTTTTTAGCAAGTGTCCCAATTACATCATCTGCTTCTACACCTTCTTTTATATAAATTGGCCATCCCATCGCTTTTATAGCTTTGTGGAGGGGGGCAATCTGTATTGATAAATCATCAGGCATTTTAGGCCGATTTGCTTTATATTCACTATAAATATCATTTCGAAAAGTTTTTCCTTTCGCATCAAAGACACAGACGCTATAACTGCTCTCATATTTTTTATGAGTATTTTGGAGCATGTTTAAAACTCCATAAATAACACCAGTTGGGAACCCTGTTTTATTTCTAAAATCAGGCATCGCATGAAATGCGCGATATAAATAAGAGGATCCATCAATCAAGAGCAATGTTTTCATCGTTTTTAAAATTTTTTGTTATTTCATTTTTATTATACCTTTGTATGCGCACCTTTTTTTGGATAAAAAGCTACTGTTGGGGGTCTGATTTTGATAGACTTACGCTATGAATAAAATTTTTATATCATTGATTTTAGTGCTAAGCAGCCTTTCTTTTTCTGCAATTACGAATGCTGAAAAAACAGTAGTATTAGAGGAGGTTCCATCTCCACCAAATACTTTGGAATCTGGGTATGAATATGAACCTGAGATTACCATTAGGAAAGAAGGAACCAAAAGAATTGAAGAGCATAGGATTAATGGAAACTTGTATTATATAAAAGTTACCCCAGAGGGTTTTCCACCGTATTATCTAGTAAGGGAAACTGAGGGAGGAGATTGGATACGTCAGGATGATTTAAAGCCTTTAGTCGTTCCACAATGGGTACTCTTTAGCTGGTAACCTCAAGTTAACTCTTTTTTAATAATTTATAAATTTCAATGGCTGTATATACATCTATAACAAAAGAAAGTTTGGAGTCATTTCTTATTGAATTTAATATTGGAACGTTAATTAGTTTTGATGGAATATCCTCTGGCGTTACCAACACAAATTATTTAATCACAACAGCTGAAAATAAATTCATCCTGACTATCTTTGAGCACCATACAATGGAAGAGCTTCCTTTTTTTATTAATCTAATGACATTTCTTTCGAGTCATAATATAGATTGTCCGAAACCTATTCCAAACAATCAGAAGAAAGCAATTAATTTATTTAAGGATAAACCAGCTTTAATTGTTTCATTTTTAAATGGATCAGAAGTAAAAAAAATTACTGAATTAAATTGCAATGCAGTTGGGAAGGCACTTGCAAAAATGCACATGGTTACGAAGTCTTTAACAGAAAAAAGAAAAAATTCTAGAGGTTTGGGTTGGATTGAAAAAACTTTTTTTAATATGAAAGCAAAATTAACTTCAACAGAAAAAAATATGATTGCATTGGAAATTAATTTTTTAAAGTCTCACGTTTTAGATGACTTACCTAGAAGTACAATTCATGGCGATCTATTTAGAGACAACGTTTTATTTTTAAATGAAAGTAGGCCGAGTTTTATAGATTTTTATTATGCCTGTAATGAAGTATTAGTTTTTGATATTGCTATAGCTGTTAATGACTGGTGTGTTAGAGATGATGGATCATTAGATCAAAATAAATTGTCCCAATTTTTAGCTGGATATGAGTCTGAAAGAAAACTTGATTGTAAGGAGAAAGACAATATGCATGTAGCTTTAAGATGGGCTGCATTGAGATTTTACATTTCACGCCTTGAGCATATCCACAGTAATCCTTCTGCTGAAATTCTCGCCCTAAAAAATCCTGATCAATTTAAGAAGGTATTAATTGATAGGCAAATTAACGAGTATAAATTTTGAAAAATATACTAAATAAATCGCATCTTTGGGTGACTCAGAGTTTGATTTTAACAAAGCTTAATTTTAAACTTACCTTGCTTTTGGGAAGTGTTTATATATTTGCTTACCTTCTTATCCCGACTATCCCAGGCCTTAGTCTTATAAGCCCCTTTTTGATCATTGTATGGCCAATTTCAACTATGATTTTTATCAATTACTTTAAATTGATTCAAAATAGCAAGCAACCAGGGCTAAAAGATTTATTAAAAATTGATAAACAAAACATAAGAGCCCTTACTTATCTTGGTTTAATTTGTTTGTTTTATTCTTTATTAATTTCTTTAATTTTAAGCCCTGATTTAAAGAATATCTTAGCTGTAGCAAATGACTCTGATGTAAAAGAAAATATTTCGAATTATGGAGTAGGGATTATCATAAAATTTATAATTTTGGCCATTCCAATCCTCATGGCTACTTGGTTTTCACCTATATTAATTACCTACCATAATTTTGGTTTAGTGAAGGCTATAAAATCAAGCTTTGCCGGTGTTTTGTTATCAATTATTCCAATTTTACTTGCTTGGATTATTTTATTAGGTGGATTTATCTCATTACTTTTTGTAATAATAATGATTTTTTCAATCCTTGGTGCAAGTGAAAATATATTAATGTCCTACGTGCTTATATTTTCTTGCATGATCGCTTTGGCTGCTTACATCGCATCATTATTTTCTTTTCAATTTATTACTTATAAAGATATTTTTAAGTCAATAATTAAGTAATTAGATTTTAGTAAGTTTTGCATATTCCATGGCTAGCCACTTCACTCCATGGGCTTTAAATTTTATTTGAATACGCAGATCATTTTCGTTGCCTTCATAGCCTGTCACCATTCCTGATCCAAATTTATCGTGTTTGACCATGGCACCAATTTTAATATCGTATTGATTATTTGATGTTTGTTTATTTTTTGTGCTAAATGAATTTATTCCATTAGAAAAGTGTGATTCGCCTTTAGCAGAGAAATTATTAGGCACATTAATTTTTTTTATTAATGCTTCTGGAATTTCATCAAGAAATCTTGAAGGTAAATTATAGGTTGGTTGTCCATATGTCATACGAGATTGCGAAAGTGTTAAATACAACTTATCCTTTGCTCTAGTGATGGCAACATACATCAATCTTCGCTCTTCCTCTAATCCATTGTTTTCATTTAAGCTTCTTTCATGAGGAAAGAGCCCGTCTTCCAAGCCTGTAATAAAAACAGTATCAAACTCAAGGCCCTTTGAGGAGTGAACAGTCATTAACTGAAGAGCATCCTCACTTGCAGCTGCCTGTAACTCACCACTTTCTAGTGAGGTAAAATCAAGAAACTCAGCCAATGTGAGTGATTGCTTTTTATTTGAATCTTCATCAGAAATTTCGTCTTTTACTTCATTTAGAAAAGACTTTGCTGCCGATACAAGTTCATTAAGATTTTCTACCCGAGAGCTACCATCTTTGTCTTTAAGGTAATGATCTTTGAGGCCAGACTGTGAATTAATTAGATCAATTGACTCATCAATATTTATTCCATGAACTTGATCTTCAATATTCTGAATTAGTTGAATAAATGCAGATACTTTTAAGTTTTTACTTTCTGAGACAAGGACTCTTGCTCCCTCCCATAAAGAGAAAGCATTTTTTTTTGCATGATCTTGAATTTGTTCAATAGCTCTTGCACCGATTCCTCGTGTCGGAAAGTTTACAATTCTCATGAAAGCATTATCATCTTTTTTGTTATTAACGAGCCTAAGATAAGCAAGTGAATTTTTAATTTCTGCACGTTCGAAGAAACGTAATCCTCCATAAACCCGATAGGGGATATTATTAGATACCATTGCCATTTCGATAACTCTAGATTGAGCATTATTTCTGTAGAGAATAGCTATTTGGCTGTAATCAATACCAGCTCGATGACGCATTTTAATTTCATCTAAAATATATGCTGTTTCTGAGCGATCATCGAGTGCGGTATATTGTTTAATAAGATCACCATCACCTGAAGCAGTCCATAAATTTTTTCCTAATCTATCACTATTGTTTTCAATAATTGAATTAGCTGCATTAAGAATATTATTTTTAGATCGGTAATTTTGTTCTAATTTGATAACATTTTTGATTTTAAAATCTTTCTGAAGATCTTTCATATTTCCTGGTCTTGCACCTCTAAAACCATAAATTGATTGATCATCATCTCCGACAGCAAAAATAAAACTTGCAGGCGAGGTAAGCATTTTTAACCATTGATATTGCAAGCGACTTGTATCTTGAAATTCATCTACGAGTATATGTTTAAAAATTTCTTGATAGTGATTACGAATAGTTAAGTTTTTTTGGAATAATTCAAGACAACGCAACATAAGTTCTGCAAAATCTACAACACCTTCCTTCTGGCATTGTTCATCGTAGGCACCATAAATTGCATTTAGTTTTTTTGAAATATCATCATAGGCTTTAAATTTCTCTGATCTTACTCCTTCCTCTTTGTTACTATTGATAAAATACATAGCCTCTTTTGAAGAAATTAGATCTTCATCAATATTCATTACTTTCATCACTCTTTTGATGGCTGATTTTTGATCGGCACTATCTAAAATTTGAAAAGTTTCGGGTAATTTTGCATCTACATGATGTTTACGTAAAAAACGATTGCATAGCCCATGAAAGGTACCTACCCACATACCTCTAGTATTTATTGGGAGTTGGGTGGATATTCGGGTTAGCATTTCTTTTGCTGCTTTATTGGTGAATGTGACAGCCAGGATGGCACCAGGGCTAGCGAGTTGGTTTTCAATTAACCAAGCAATTCTTGAAGTCAGCACTCTTGTTTTACCACTCCCGGCGCCAGCTAGAACAAGTGCTGATTGACTTTGAAGCATCACAGCTTCAATCTGTTTTTCATTTAAATCTGAATAAATAGCATTAGATATCGTTGTTAAATTCATAAAAACACATGCTACAGCAATTTTTTTTCGTTAGTAGTTTTTTAAAATTTTTTATAAAAAAAGACCTCGATTAAGAGGTCTTTTTAAATTGTTCAAAGTAGTATTTTTGAAATTACATCATTCCACCCATACCACCCATACCACCCATACCACCCATACCACCCATACCACCCATATCTGGTGCAGCACCTGCAGGAGCTTCTTCTTTTGGCGTATCAGCAATCATGCATTCTGTTGTTAACATCAGCCCAGCAACAGAGGCTGCATTTTGGAGTGCTGACCTAGTTACTTTTGTTGGATCAAGAACACCCATCTCAACCATATCTCCGTATGTTTCGTTAGCTGCATTAAAACCATAATTTCCCTTTCCAGAAATTACATTATTAACAACAACGGACGATTCAATGCCAGCATTTGAGACAATTTGTCTAAGAGGATCTTCAATTGCGCGTAGCACAATTTTAATACCAGCCTCTTGATCTGAGTTATCACCTTTAATTTTGCTAATAGCATTTTTTGCTCTAATAAGAGCAACACCACCACCAGCAACAATTCCTTCTTCAACAGCGGCGCGGGTTGAGTGTAACGCATCTTCAACGCGTGCTTTTTTCTCTTTCATTTCAATCTCAGTTGTCGCGCCTACCTTGATAACTGCAACACCGCCTGAAAGCTTAGCGATACGTTCTTGAAGTTTTTCTTTATCATAGTCACTTGTAGATTCTTCCATTTGAACTTTAATTAAATCAATTCGTGACTTGATGTTTGCAGCAGAGGCTGCGCCATCAATGATAATAGTATCTTCTTTGCCAACTTCAATTTTCTTTGCTTGTCCAAGGTCTTCGATTTTCACACCCTCGAGTGTCAAACCAACTTCATCTGAAATAACAGTTCCACCTGTTAGGATTGCAATATCCTCAAGCATTGCCTTTCTTCGATCACCAAATCCAGGTGCTTTTACAGCTACTGCCTTAATTGTGCCGCGTATATTGTTTACAACTAAAGTCGCAAGTGCTTCACCTTCAATTTCTTCGGCAATAATCAGAAGGGGTTTACTAGCCTTCGCAACTTGCTCAAGCACAGGTAGTAAGTCCTTAATATTTGCTATTTTCTTATCATGTAACAAAATATATGGGTCTTCAAGTAATGCAATTTGTCTCTCATTATTGTTAATAAAATAAGGAGACAAATAACCTCTATCAAACTGCATACCTTCGACAACATCTAATTCGTTAGTTAAGCCTGACCCATCTTCAACAGTGATAACACCCTCTTTACCGACTTTATCCATCGCGTCAGCAATAATTTTACCAACAGATTCATCTGAGTTTGCAGAAATAGAACCAACCTGAGTAATCTCTTTACTTGTATTACAGGGCTTACTTAATTTATGAAGCTCTTCCACACCCGCTTCAACTGCTTTATCGATTCCTCTTTTTAGATCCATTGGATTCATTCCTGCAGCAACAGACTTCATTCCTTCGCGAATTATCGCTTGGGCAAGGACAGTTGCTGTAGTGGTTCCATCACCTGCATTGTCGGAAGTTTTTGATGCGACTTCTTTTACCATCTGAGCGCCCATATTTTCGAATTTATCTTGTAACTCAATTTCTTTCGCTACAGAAACACCATCTTTTGTAATTGTTGGGGCACCGAATGATCGCTCTAAAACAACATTTTTACCTTTAGGTCCTAGAGTAACTTTTACTGCATTTGCAAGTGTATTTACACCTACTACCATTTTTTGGCGAACTTCGTCACCAAATCTTACATCTTTAGCTGCCATTTATTTTCTCCAAATTTATCAAAATTTATTTAATATATATTTATTCAATGATTCCCATGACGTCTTCTTCTTTCATAACGAGAAGCTCATCACCGTCGACTTTAACTGCCTGACCAGCGTATTTCCCAAAAAGTACTTTATCGCCAACATTAACGTCCAATTTTCTTACACTGCCATCATCAAGTAATTTTCCATTACCAACAGCTTCAACAACGCCTTGATCTGGTTTTTCTGCTGATGCACTTTCTGGAATAACAATTCCTGATGCAGTGGTACGTTCTTCTTCTTGTCGCCTTACGATTAAGCGATCATGTAAAGGACGAATTTTCATATATAAGTTCTCCTAGTAGTGTATTCTTTATAAAATTTACTTTAGCGTTAGTCAAAGACTAAAACTAGCACTCTATTTAATAGAGTGCTAATAATAGGGATGAATACTACAAATTTCAAGTCTTCATTAAATTTATTTATAATTTAATTCAATATGTTTACAAAAAATAACTATAGAAATGTCGGTCAAACCGAGCTCAAAGTATCACCAATCACATTAGGGACCATGACTTTTGGGGATCAGAATTCGCAAAGTGACGCTTTTGAGCAGCTTGATTACGCTGTTTCGAAGGGTATAAATAGCATTGATGTTGCAGAAATGTATCCTGTACCGCCGAAATCTGAGACATGCCATCGAACAGAAGAAATTATTGGCAATTGGCTGCAAGGAAAAAAAAGAGAAGATTTAGTTATTTCTACTAAAGTTGCTGGACCAAGAAGGGCTATCAACTGGATAAGAGGAGGGCCAAAATCACTTGATGAAAATAATATAATTGAGGCAGTTAATGGCTCTTTGCAAAGGCTAAAGACAGATTATGTTGACCTTTTGTATCTTCATTGGCCTGAAAGAAATGTTCCTATGTTTGGGGGGTATAAATTTAACCCAAATGATGACTATGAAAATGAAAAAAAAATTAATTGGGTTTCAATTGAAGAACAATTAACAAGCGTTGAGCACTTAATTAAAGCTGGCAAAGTTAAGTTTTTTGCATTATCGAATGAGTGGCCTTGGGGTTTGATGGAGTTTATAAGGCTCGCAAAAGTTAAAAATCTTCCTTTAGTTTGTACGCTTCAAAATAGCTATAATTTATTAAACAGGATAGTGGAACTTGGAATGACAGAAATATTTTTTAGAGAAAATTTATCTTTTTTTTCATATTCACCCCTAGCGTTTGGTCATTTGAGTGGAAAGTACCTTAAAGATCCAAATGCAGTTGGTCGAGTCAACCTATTTCCGGGCTATGCTCAGAGATACAAAAGAAATGGGGTAAATAAGGCAATAGAAAAATATGACGCATTAGCTAAAAGAAGAAATATAAGCCTAGCTGATTTAGCATTAAGCTTTGTCTATAAGCAATGGTTTGTGACGAGCACAGTGATTGGAGCAACCAATATAAAACAACTAAAACAAAATATTTCAGCTTATGATTTAGATATCATTGATAATGAACTTATTGAAGAAATAGATGAAATTCATCTTCAAATAATGAATCCAGCACCCTAAATTTTATGAAAAATAAAAAATATGTAAAAAGAAGTATTAAGTCTGTCTGGCATCCTTGTACACAAATGAAGCATCATGAAAAGCTTCCATTAATACCAATTGAAAGAGGAAAGGGAGTCTGGCTTTATGATTTCGATGGTAAAAAGTATCTTGATGTGACTAGTTCTTGGTGGGTAAATCTATTTGGACATAACAACAAAATAATTAAAAAATATGTAAACAAACAACTAAATACGCTTGAACATTCAATGTTAGCAGGCCTTACTCATTCACCAGTAATAGAGTTATCTGAAAAATTGAGTAAATTAACTAAATTGGGACATTGCTCTTATGGTAGTGATGGCGCAAATGCTGTCGAGATTGCATTAAAAATGAGCTCACATTACTGGAGTCAAACAGGATTTCCAAAAAAGAAAAAATATATTTATCTTGAGAATAGTTATCATGGGGAAACATTAGGTGCACTTGCCGTTACAGATGTCCCAATATTTAGAACACATTACGGGGCTCTAATAAAAAATTATATAAAGACAGAATCACCAGATCTAAGATTAAAAAAAAGTAATCAGTCCGTTGATGATTTTCTTGAGGCAAAGTTAAAAAAGTTACAAAAAATATTTGAAAAGCATCATTCTGAGGTAGCAAGCATAATCATTGAGCCAATGGTGCAGTGTGCATCAGGTATGGGAATTTATGATGCTCGGTTTCTCTTTGCTTTAAGAGAATTGTGTAATCAGTATAAGATACATTTAATTGCTGATGAAATTGCTGTTGGTTTTGGACGAACGGGAAAAATGTTTGCTCATCAGCATGCAAAAATTACCCCAGATTTTGTTTGCCTATCAAAGGGTTTGACGGGGGGTTATCTTCCCATGTCGGTCACTTTAACTTCGGATAAAATTTACAACGCTTTCTATGATGATGATATTAAAAAAGGGTTTCTTCATTCCCATAGTTATACGGGAAATCCTCTTGCTTGCAGCGCAGCATTAGGGACATTATCAATTTTTGAATCTGAAGATATTTTGAAAAAAAATCTTGTGTTATCAAAAAAGATTACTCAATTATTTTCTTCATTAGAAGACCTTCCTATTAATGATTTAAGAAATATTGGAATGATTTGGGCTTTTGAGTTAGATCCAAAAATTTCAATTGATAAGGTTTTAGAGTTTTCTCTAAATAAAGGATTACTCATACGACCAATAGATCATACTATCTATTTTATGCCTCCATATTGTATTAAAGAGTCTGAAGCCAAACATATGGTAAAAATTACACGCCAGGCAATTTTATATGCAATCAATAACTAGATTATTTTTGAAAATATTTTTTTTCTTATGGAGTTTTGTCTCCATTTCTATCTATGCTGAAATACCTCAATCATATAAAGCTTTATTAAGTAAATATGACTTTGATAAAAATAGCTATAGCTTCGTAGTAAAAAATCTATCAAACCCTAAAGAAGAAGCAATTATTTTCAATGGTGATAAGAACTTCAATCCAGCCTCGCTCACAAAAATAATTACAGCATTTATTGCATTAGATAGGTTGGGACCAAATTTTAAATGGAGATCAGATCTCTCATACACGGGTGTGGTCAAAGATAATACCCTTCAAGGAGATTTAATATTTTATGGAAGAGGAGATGCCAGTTTTTCAGTAAGTGATCTAGAGGATTTAATAAGAGATATTCAAAAAAAAGGGATAAAAAAAATAGAGGGCAATTTAATTTTAGATAAGAGCTATTTTGGAAAACTTCCTCAAGTAATTGATTTTGATGACGATCCAATGAGAGCCTATAATGTTTTACCCAATGCAATTTCTATTCAGGCAAATACGGTTAATTACAAGTTTATCCCTCAAAATAAAAAAATTAAAATTGAGTCGAAACCAGACCTTAAATCTCTAAGGATAAAAAATAACTTAAAAATAAGTGAAAAAAATTGTACATCATGGAAGCAATCATTAGATTATCAAAAAGCTAACAATTCACCACCTGAGGAAATTATTTTTCAAGGTTATTTAAGTAAGAAGTGCCTGAATAAAGAAATTGATTTATCTATTTTGGATAATAGCCGATATTTTTACGAAATCTTTAAACATTTATGGGTTCAGAATGGAGGTCATTTTACAGGGGGTTATTGGGTCAATGACAGCAAGAGGCTAGAAGATAATGCTATTGCTAGCCACGTTTCAAAACCTCTGGGGGTCCTTATTCGTGACATGAATAAATATAGTTTGAATTTAATGGCACGCAACTTAATATTAACTGTGGTGACAGAAGATCTTAAGATCCAAGCTACAGAAAATGATGTGAACGAATATATTTTGAATAGGCTGAAAAGTTTGGGTATAGATACAGGCAATATTTTTATTGAGAATGGAGCAGGCTTATCTAGAAATACTTCAATTAATACTGTAAGTCTGATGAAAATAATGGATAAAATTTATGAGCATCCCTATATGCCAGAAATATTATCTTCCTTTTCAATTTTATATGAAGATGGCACACTAGAAAAAAAAATGCCATTCTCCAAAGTTAAAAAAAATGGACATTTTAAAACGGGCTCATTAAAAAATGTAAGTGCAATTGCTGGATATTTAGTTGATAAAAATAAAGATAAAAAATTATTCGTTTTTATAATGAACGATAAGGCAGCAAATAAATCTTACGATTTTCAAAATGATTTAATTAATTTAGCATTTGGATCTATTTAAAATTATTGTTTAGGGACTAATAAGATGATAAAAAAAATATTTACATTTATTGCATTGTTGATGTTCACTTCATTGTCACAATCAATAGAACTTGTTAACGAGGAGAAAGACAAAATGCAAGATAAAGAGATAAAAGAGTTAATTATCACAGATAATAAAGTTGGAGAAGGAAGAGAAGCAGAGAAGGGACTTACAGTCACCGTCCATTACACAGGCTGGCTTTATGAAAAAGGAGAGAAAACTTCTAAATTTGATAGTTCGGTTGATAGAAGAGAGCCATTTAGTTTTGTCTTAGGGGTAGGTCAAGTCATCAAAGGTTGGGATCAGGGAGTAAGCGGAATGCAAGTTGGCGGAAGCCGAACAATTATAATTCCATCTGATATGGGATATGGTTCAAGGGGAGCTGGAAATGTGATACCTCCAAACTCAGACCTTATATTTGATGTTGAGCTTATTGAGATCCAGTAGTATTGAAAACTAGAATAAAATGGATGCAGGATGTAAGTTTTAATGGCCTATCCGAGACAGGTCATGAAGTAACATTGGATGGCCCAAAAGAGCTTGGTGGTAGAGATTTAGGTATGAGACCGATGGAGATGATTTTGATCGGCATGGGAGGATGTACTTCATTCGATGTAGTTACAATTTTAAAAAAATCAAGACAAAATGTAACGGAATGTATTGCAGAAATCGATGCAACGCGTGCAGATGAAGTGCCTAAAGTTTTTACAAGCATTCATATTCGTTTTCTGATTAAAGGTATTAATCTTCAAAAAAAAGTTGTTGAAAGAGCAATTGAATTATCTGCAAAAAAATATTGCTCAGCTTCAATCATGCTAAGCAAGAGTGTTGAAATAACCCATGACTTTGTAATTACCGAGGAATAACTTTCATTTTTAAACTGTTTTTTGATTTAATTATATTAATTAAACGATCAATATTTGGATGACTTCCGGGGCTCTTTTTTGCGTCATTTGTATATTCTGCAAATAACTCTAAACCTTTTTGGGCTGCCTGAAAATTAATGACATTGAAAGTTTTGTAAAGGTAAAAATAAACTTTTAAAGATCCCTGAGTTCCAGGTAAATTATCAATTTTATCAGTGAAGTTATCCTCTAAGTCGTAAAGCTCTATTTTTTCTAGATTAGTGATATCTGGAAGGGTTTCTATTACATCTTTAAATTTCAATAACATAAACTTAAATCTTGTATGTGATAGTAGTCATAATTTTAGAAGTAAAATTCATGACTTTTTTGATAGATTTTGGAAGTTCTGCTGCCCCTAATTTTTTCGCCGATATTTCATGTTGGCATTCATCAGATCTCATTTGTTCAAGTATTTTTTTTGTTTTGATATCTTCTTTTGATAATTTAACAATATGGCTGTCAAGATGAGAAGAAACTTGTTTTTCTGTCTCAGCTAAAAATCCTAAGTTGTATTTATTATCAATAATGCTTGCAATACCCCCGATGCCAATAGATCCAAAATAAAGCAGAGGATTTAATAAACTTGTTTTTCCGCCTAACTCATCAATTCTTTGTTCGCACCAGGCTAAGTGATCTAACTCTTCATTAGCAGCATTTTTTAAACTTTTTTCAATGTTTTTATCTTTGTTAAAAAAAAGTTGTCCTCTATAAAGTGCTTGTGCGCAAATTTCTCCAGAGTGATTTACTCTCATTAATTTTGCATGATTTTTTTTTGTCTTTGGACTGAGATTCTTACTATTTGAAATATTTATATCTGGTCTTTTCCTGCTTGATGGAGCAGTATTAAATAAGATTTTTAATCCTGCTTCAACCTCTTCAATGATTTTATCTTTAATCACTAAATTAATTTTTTGATAAGGCTGCTTGGTCACCCATACCTTTAAGAATTTTGAGAGCTTCAACAAATTGAATATCTTCATCTGTACCAAATTTTATAGGCTTATAATTTTTCAAAGCTTCTTTTTGTTCGGGGGTTGGCCCATTTGTAATGGGATTATTTTCTTTTTCACTCTTGTCTTGAAGATTCGAAAGGCTGTCTGGTATATCTTCCTCACGATAAGCTAAAGATTCCGTTCCATCGGTAACAATTATGTCTGGCTCTATACCTTTCCCCTGGATGGATATACCGTTGGGCGTATAATATCTTGCCGTGGTCAATTTAATTGCGGAGCCATTCATCATCGGTAAAATGCTTTGAACTGAGCCCTTACCAAAACTTCGTGTTCCTAATATAGTCGCTCTTTTATGGTCTTTAAGAGCGCCTGTTACAATTTCAGCCGCTGATGCAGATCCATTATTAATAATTACAACCATAGGAACATCCTTAATATCATCGGGTAGTGAATTAATATAATTATTTTTATTAAAGTCACCGCCAGGTCTTATGAAATTTTCAGGTGCAGTAGTTAAGCGCATTTTCGAATCAGGCGCTCTTCCTTCTGTATAAACTACCAATTCATCGTCTTCTAGGAAGGCTGCTGAAACAGAAACTGCCTGGGTTAACAATCCACCCGGATTGTTTCTCATATCCAAAATAATTCCGTTAAAAGCATGCTTATTTTCTGATCTTAGTTTATTAATTGCTTTAGCTAGGTCTTCTCCAGTTCTATCTTGAAATTGAGTAACTCTTAAGTATGCGTAATCAGGTTCTACCAGTTTAGCTTTAACGCTTTTTGTTTTTATTTGCGCACGAGTAATTTTTATATCTATTGGATCGATAACATTTTCACGAAGTACTCGGATATCAATGGAGGTACCTGGTTTTCCTCTCATCAACTTGACCGCATCGTTCAAAGTAAGTCCTTTAACTAAAGTGTCGTCAAGCTTGATGATTAAATCACCACTTTTTAAACCTGCATTAAAAGCTGGGGTATCCTCAATAGGTGTAATGACCTCAACAAAACCATCTTTCATTCCCACCTCGATACCCAGACCTCCAAATTCACCTGCAGTACCTTGTGATAAATCCTTATATTTATCTTTATCAAGATAAACAGAGTGAGGGTCAAGTCCAGATAACATACCTTTAAGCGCTTCATCAAGAAGTTTTGGATCGCCAATCGGATCTACGTAATCTGTTTTTATCTTACCAAATACCTCAGCAAAGGTTCTTAACTTATCAATAGGTAAATTATTGGGATTATTTTTATCAGCAAATACAGGAATATTAAATGCAAATAAAATTCCAATGATTGCTCCGCTGATTAAAAGTGAAAATTTTTCAAGTTTTGAACGCATTTATTGTGACCTTTTTGTTGTAAAGTTTGAGTATCGAAAATTAATTATATTTTAGTGCATAAACTGCAAAACAAAAACTAATTATCATTCAAATTGCAATACAATTGACTAATATGAAGTAAATTTAGTTCCCTGTGAGATAAATCAAAAAATTATGGATGTCCAAAAAAAATCACCAATAGACGAATTTTTTAGCCCTCAAGGACCTTTAAATGATTGTCTAGATAATTATCAATTGAGAGAAGAACAAGTTGAAATGGCAAAATCAGTAAGCCATGCGATTGCAAAGAAAGAATCTTTGGTTGTTGAAGCAGGAACAGGCGTCGGTAAAACCTTTGCCTACTTATATCCAGCGCTCTTAAGAGGCGGCAAAGTTGTTATTTCTACTGCCACGAAGAATTTACAAGACCAACTATTTTTTAGTGATATTCCTAAAATAAGAGAAGCTCTTAAAATATCTGTCAAAGTAAATATATTAAAGGGAAGAAGTAATTATATTTGTAAATTAAGAATGGAAAACACAAACCAAGAGGGCCTATTTTTTAACAAAGATGATGCAAAATATCTTCATTCAATAAAGGCCTTTTCCGACTCTAGTGACACAGGTGAAATTTCTGAAATCAGTAAAATTCCAGAAAATTCATCTATTTGGCCTTTGGTAACATCAACTAAAGAAAATTGTTTAGGGCAAGATTGTGAATTTTATAAAGACTGTTTTTTAGTAAAAGCACGAAAAGAGGCACTTGAATCTGAGGTGTTGATAGTAAACCACCATTTATTTTTTGCTGATTTTGTTCTTAAAGATGCCGAGTTATCCGAAATTTTACCAAAAGCAAATACAGTGATATTTGATGAGGCACACCAAGTACCTTTGGTCGCATCTTTTTTCTTAGGTCAATTTATATCTTCAAGTCAAATTATAAATTTAATTCAGGATTGCCAACAAAGTTTTATAAAATATCCAGATACATTGAAAATATTGGATACGTTAGCTCTAGAACTTCAAGACAATATTTTTGAATTAAAAAAATTAATAAGTTCTTCTTCTGCTAGATTAAATATAGATCACCTACAAGATTATGATTCATTCAAAAAATCATATGAATCTTTGATTGAAAAATTAAATTTGTTAGAAAGTGTTTTATCTAAACATTCTGAAGAGAATGCAGAGTTACAAAAATTATTTGATAGATCCTCTGAATTAAACATAAAAATAAATTCTTGGCTTCGAGGGGATGATCAAAATAGCATCTATTGGCTGGAAGTATTTGCTAGAACAATCCAATTTAATGCAACACCTATAAGCGTTGCTGAGCAATTTAAAAAATTTCAAGATAAAGCTGAGAGTGCGTGGATATTTACTTCAGCGACATTGGCCATTAATGGAAGTTTTGATCACTTTACGAACTTACTGGGTCTTGAAAATTCTAAGACTCATTATTTAAAAAGTCCATTCAATTTTAGCGAAAATGCATTTTTATATGTGCCAAAAGAAATGCCTGATCCAAAAGATGAGTTATTTAATATAGTTTTAGTTAAAAAAGCTATCCCTTTAATAAAAGCATCAAAGGGTAGAGCTTTTATTTTAGCTACAAGTTTAAAATCAATGGAGGAAATTAGTGCTTTATTAAAAGATGAATTTGAAAAAAATCAAATAAAATACCCAGTGCTCACTCAAGGCGATGGACCAAAAAGTGACCTATTAAATCAATTTAAAAAATATGGAAATGCGGTTTTAATTGGATCTTTGAGTTTTTGGGAGGGAATTGATGTCCGTGGACCAATGTTAAGCTTGGTAATGATTGATAAACTCCCTTTTCAATCGCCGGGTGACCCTGTATTTGAATCTAAAATCAAATTACTGTCTGAGGAAGGAAAAAATGCATTTATATCAATGCAGTTGCCAGAAGCAATAATAAAATTAAAACAAGGTGTAGGTCGACTCATTAGAGATGATTATGACAAAGGTGTTATGGTGATTTGTGACAAAAGAATTATTGATAAATCTTATGGTATTAAGATTTGGAAAAGTTTGCCACCTTTTAAAAGAACAAGAAATGAGAATGCTATTATCAATTTTTTGGAAGAGCTAGAATGAATATTTTATCTATTGATACCTCGAGTCAACTTTTATCTATTGCTTTGTTAAAAAATAAATCGCTTTTAGAGGAAACATATTCATCAGAAAAAAAACACTCAGAAAATATCATGCCTTTAATTAAAAATTTAATGGACAAAAACGAAATAAATTTTTGCAATCTTGATGGGGTAACTTTTGGAGCAGGACCAGGGGCATTCACAGGAGTTAGGATTGCATCTGGCGTTGCATATGGAATAGCTTATGCCCATGACTTGCCTATTGTAGGAATAAATAATTTAGAGGCAATTGCAAATAAAGTAGATAAAGACACAGTTATTTCTTGTATTGATGCCAGGATGGGTGAGATATATATCGGTGTTTATAAAAGGATTGGAGGGGAGTTAGTATCAATTATTGATCATGGTGTTTTTGAGCCAAGTAACCTCCCAAATTTAGAGGTTAAAGAAGGCGTAATAGCTGGATCAGGTGTCTTCAAATATAAAAAAATTCTACGAGATAAGTATCAATCCGAAAACATTATATTTGATGAAAATGAATATGCCTTGGCTGGGTCAATTGCGCAACTTGGCTCAAAAAGGTTTGATGATAATTTTAACCTTAAAAAAGCTTCACCAATATATATTAGGAATAAAGTTGCAAAAACCATCAATGAAAGAAAAGTTGATTTTAAAAGCCAACACAAAAAAACCTAACTTTAAAAATGTAGAGTTAGATGATATTGAAAAAATTGTTTCGATTGAAGTGAATTGCCATATTTCACCATGGACAAAAAAAAATTTCCTCGATTCAATTAACGCTGGTTATACCTTTCAAGTCTTAAAAGATGACCATTTAATCATTGGGTATTTCATAGCAAGCTTTGCAGCTGATGAGTGTGAGCTATTAAATATTACCGTGAAAAAGAATTTTCAAAGACAAGGCTTTGGTACCGCAATCATTAATCATCTAATTAAAAATTGTTTAAAAAGAAAAACATTAAATCTTTTTCTGGAGGTTAGAAAGTCTAATAAAAATGCTATCCTGTTATATGAAAAAGAGGGTTTTAATGAGGTTGGAATTCGACCTAACTACTACAAAGCTTTAAAAGGAAAAGAAGACGCCGTGCTAATGGCGAAAAGCTTATGAATATAATTATAGAAAAAGAAATTGTCTTTGAGGAGCTAAATTTACTTCCTATTTGGCTGCATAAAAACCGACTACAAAAAATAAACTCTAGCTTATTAAGTATCGGGTCATATTTCTTTAAAAATTTAAATGTCTCTATTGTTGTTTCTGATTTAGATAAGCTTCCAGCTGATGAGAAAGAATTATTCAAAAATGTGCATATTTATATGAACTCAATTTCAGAGAATTCAAAATACTATAGAAATATCAAGGAAGGAGAGCTTGATGGGCCAGTATATTTAAGCTCAAACCATCATATTTTTTTAATAGGAGCTACAAACTCAAAAAATTTAACTGACTTAAGTATTAATTTTAAGACATTGCCATCGTTAGAGGAAATGTTAGCAAATCCAGATAAAAAGAAAAAGTTATGGCATGATATCCAATCATTATTAAATGACGAAGTAAGGGAAAATAATTAGAAAATGCTAGCATCAAGGTTTTATATTGCGACAAGAAAAGAATCGCCAGCAGAGGCAGAGCTTTTAAGCCATAAATTATTGGTGAGGGCGGGTATGATTCGATTGCTCGGATCAGGCCTATATACCATCATGCCATTGGGTCTAAGAGTATTAAAAAAAATAGAAACGATCATCAGAGATGAACTTAACAAGGCGGGTTGTATAGAGCTGCTAATGCCAGCCATCCAGCCCTCTGACCTATGGAAGGAGTCAGAACGCTGGGAAGAGTTTGGTCCACAAATGTTAAAAATTAAAGATAGGCATGATAAAGAATTCTGTTTTGGTCCAACACATGAAGAAGTAATCACAGATATTATAAGAAAAGAAGTTAATAGTTATAAACAACTCCCTATTAATTTTTACCAAATTCAAATGAAATTTAGAGACGAGATAAGGCCAAGATTTGGTGTCATGAGAGCGAGAGAATTTTTGATGAAAGATTCGTACTCATTTCATAGTAATTTTGATTGCCTCAAAGAGACTTATCAAAAAATGTTCCAATGTTATGAAAATATATTTAATAGGATTGGCTTAAAGTTTAGAGCTGTATCAGCAGATAATGGTGCTATCGGTGGTGATGCGTCTCATGAATTTCATGTATTAGCCGAATCAGGTGAGGATATTCTTGTTTACGATGAAAATTCTGATTTTGCTGCCAATATTGAATTAGCAAAAGATCATCCTAATATTGATACTTTAAAAAAATGCCGAGGAATTGAGGTTGGCCATATATTTCAATTAGGAACAAAGTACTCTCAAAAAATGTCTGCTAATTTTATTGCCGAGGATGGTTCATCACAACCTGTCATTATGGGTTGTTACGGTATTGGTGTTTCAAGAATTGTCGCGGCGGCAATTGAGCAATGTCATGATGAAAATGGTATCGTTTTTCCTAAATCTATTGCACCTTTTGAAGTCATTATTACGCCAATTGGCTACGATAAAAACGAGGCAGTAAAAGCATATGCAGATAGACTCTATGATGATTTAATAAAACAAGGCTTTGATGTTTTATTAGACGACAGAGGCCTACGTCCAGGAGTGATGTTCAGTGAAGCTGATTTAATAGGCATTCCTCACAGGATAACTGTGGGTGATAAAACTATTTCAGAAAAAAAATATGAATATAAAGGTCGCAGTGAACAGGCTTCATCAAACATCAATTTAGAAGAGTTGTTAAGCAAGCTCACTAATTAAAATTAATTAAGCACCTTGTAAGCATGGTAGCTACCGAACTCACCTTCAGAATCAATGTAAACAAAGTAATATCCGTTCAATGTATAACCCAGTCCGTTGAAGTAGTTTTTTGAGCGCAACTTAAGTTTTTTAGGTAACTTACTTTCTCCTTTGTATTTACCTGCAGTGTTGTAAACTAAAAAGCGTTTATTTTCCACATCAAGCAAAATTAGCTCATTATCTTTAACATCTGTGAATGCAATAAAATGGCTTGCGACATCGTAGGGTTTTACATTAGGTGTTTTAAAATCAAGCTCTATAGTTTTTTTTGCAGTGAACTCTTGAGCATCGACAACGATGACTCTGTTAGATTTTTCTTGTTTGGCGTAATATAAATTATTTTTTCCATCAAATGAAGGCATTGTGCCAGAACTTTCAAAAGCAAAAACGGTATTAATAATGTCATTTGACTTGCCTGTTAATAATCCGTCATCATCAAGCTCTAAAGTATAAATTCCCGTCATAGGAGCAAATCCGGCTGCTGCTGATACATTGTATGTAATTGTTTCAAGTTCAGATTTCTTGGTATTAAAGTATATTGAGCGATTATCAAAGCCTGGGCGGGTCGATTCAATATAATTACCCTTTTCGTCGTAGGTATGGATGAGCGACTTTGATATTGGAGCTTGGCTGTTAGAACCCATAGGTGCTAAACCGCCATCAGCAATGTAATATTTTTTTTCTACAGGAATATAAGCTAGTGTTTGAGGTCTTGTAGTGGGTTGTTTTTTTAAAGGGATTTTAAAAACAAGCTCAGCTTGTTCATTGATCTCAGCGTTGACACTTCCAGCAAAGAGGGCGATAGATGTAAGCAGTATAGGCAGTAATTTTTTCATTTTATATATTCCATTTTATTATTTGTACTTATAAGTCTTTTTTAACTTTTTTTTGTTCAATAAATATTGCGTCACCATAACTAAAGAAACGATATTTATTTTTGATAGCATGGGCATAAAAACTTTTTGTGAAATTATAACCAGCAAAAGCAGACACTAACATAAGAAGAGTGCTTTTTGGTAAGTGAAAATTTGTAAACAAACTATCAACTACTTTAAAGTTGTATCCAGGAGTAATAAATATATTAGTTTTTTGATTACCGGGTCTAATTTCATTATTTTTATAAGATCCCTCAAGCGCCCTCATAGATGTTGTTCCAATTGCAATTACACGCCCACCAATTTTTTTAGTTTGAAGTATCTGTTCTTTTAACTGTTCTGTAATATTAAAATTTTCATAATGCATCTCATGTTCATCAATGTTTTTTGTTTTAACAGGTTGAAAGGTTCCAGATCCAACATGAAGCGTTAAAAAATTATATTTAATTTTTTTCTCTTTAAACTTTAAGAAATCTTCTTTAGTAAAATGAAGACCAGCCGTTGGTGCAGCAACTGCACCAGCATTTTTTGCATATGTGGTTTGATAGCGATCAACATCTTTTTCTTCATCTTTTCTTTTTATGTATGGGGGTAATGGGACATGACCGAAAGTATCAAGTAAATTTGTAAAGTTAGAATTATATAAGGTAACCTGAAACAATTTTTTTTTAACGGCTGTCACTTCTAAATAAATAGATTTTGAAATAAGTATTTGAAGCCCGACTAAAATTTTTTTTGAGGTTTTAATCATTACAAGCGCCTTATTAGTATCAATAATTTTTTCTATTAAAACCTCAACCTTTCCACCTGAAGGCTTTTCTCCAAATAATCTAGCCTTAATAACTTTTGTATCATTAAAAATCAAAAGATCATTAGGCAATAAATATTCGTGAAAATTTATACAATGCTTATCAACAATACTATTTTTGTTGGGGTTAACAATTAATAATTTGCTATCACCACGAATTTTTGGAGGTTGTTGCGCAATCAAGTTGGCCGGGAGTTTGTAATCAAAATCATTAATTTCCATACGCTTCATTGGTTGTTATACTAACCGCTTATTTGCCGGGATGGCGGAACTGGTAGACGCACGGGATTCAAAATCCCGCGCTGGTAACAGCGTGAGAGTTCGATTCTCTCTCTCGGCACCAACATAAGTTAAAAAATTAAACATGATTGAACATAAGAAAATAAATCCAGAGACACATGAAATAATTGTTCGTCCTAATCCTGCAATGTCATGGTCTTTAATTAAAAAAATATATTTTAGCTTTACTATTCTGATACTAATAATTGCTATTGTTTTAAGCTACATTAATCTTTATTTGGCAATTCCATTTTATGGAGTTGAAACCATTTTTCTTGGCTATGCATTATATATTACAGCTTTGAAAAGCACATTTTATGAGAAAATTCGAATTACCCCAACAGAAATAGAAATTTCATTTGTACAGGGGAAAAAGATTTTTAAAGAAAAGTTTACAAAAGAGTGGTCTAAATTTTATTTTAATCCACCAACAAATTTAAAACATTCTGAAATTTTCATATCAAAATCAGGAAAAAAAACTTTCATTGGTACCAAGATAAACGAAGAGAATAGAAAAAAATTATTTAATTTGTTAAAAGCTTTTTAAATAAAAATTTAATTTACCTAATAAGATTAGTGCTTATCAAGTACTTTAAAAAAAATAAGTAAATGAAAAAAATAAAAAATATTGTATTAAGCTAATTGAAATATTTTTTTTTTGCTGATAATATTGTTACAATTTATTAACAAAAATCAGAAAGAATCTGAGTTAGTATTTCCCAAGATATTTTTTTTTGGAATTTATACGGCATTTGTTATGTCAATGCTTAAACAATTAATTAACTTAAAGGTATTCAATTGAAATTAATTTATCAAAAACTTCTCTCACTTTTGCTTTTACTTCCATTCTCAGCGATAGCTGAATGGGGGTTAAATATGACCCAAGGGGTAACACCCATAAGTAAAGAAATTTACGATATGCACATGCTTACACTTTGGGTAGTTACTATTATTGGTGTATTAGTTTTTGGCGTCATGTTTTGGTCAATATTTCATCATAGAAAATCTAAAGGAGCAAAAGCTGCTAAGTTTTCTCATAGTACTACCGTGGAGATCATTTGGACTATTGTTCCCACAATAATTATTATTTCGTTGGCAGTTCCCGCAACTGGATTGCTGATAAGAATGGATGATACATCAGAAGCCAAAATCACAATCAAAGCAACCGGAATACAGTGGAAGTGGAAATATGATTATCTAGATGAGGATATTACATTATATAGTTCACTTGATGCCAAAAGTCAGGAAGTTGCGCAAAGAGATTCCGGTCAAAATCCAATGGAGCATGAGAACTATCTCTTAGATGTGGATGAGCCTCTTGTTGTCCCTGTTAATACTAAGCTTAGAATTTTGACAACTGCAGAAGATGTAATACATGCTTGGTGGGTTCCTGAACTAGGTTGGAAACGCGATGCAATCCCAGGATTTATCAATGACAATTGGGCGATTATCGAAGAGCCTGGAACTTATCGTGGTAACTGTACTGAAATATGCGGTAAGGGGCATGGTTATATGCCTATAGTCGTTAAAGCCGTTTCTATGGAAGAATACGAGGCATGGGTAGACGACAGAAAAGCATTAAAATTGGCAGCTTTAGAGTCACAAAATAAAACATTGACAATGGATGAATCGATGGCTGAGGGAGAAAAAGTTTATAAAAAACAATGTTTAATGTGTCACCAAGCTAATGGTGAAGGTGTTCCTGGAGCTTTCCCTGCACTTGCGGGAAGTGAGATTGCTCTGAAAAAAGAGAATACTCTTGAACATTTATACAGGATTATTTATGGTAAAAATTTGATGCCAAAATTTGGAGACCAACTTACTGATTTAGAAATTGCTGCTGTTACTACATATGAAAGGAATGCTTGGGGCAACAATACAGGTGATCTGATTCAACCAAAAGAAGTGGCAGAGGCAAGAAAGAATCAAACAAAATAACTTATTTAAACTTTAATTTAGGAAGTAATTTATGAGCACAATAGCAAAAGATACACATCATGATCATGAACATAAGCCAACTGGATTGAAACGTTGGTTTTTCTCTACTAACCATAAAGACATTGGGACGCTTTATTTAATATTTGCTCTGACGATGTTTTTTGTTGGTGGCGCTATGGCCATGATTATTCGTGCTGAATTATTTCAACCGGGATTACAATTTGTAGATCCTCAATTTTATAATTCTATGGTAACTATTCATGCGCTAGTTATGATTTTTGGGGCTGTTATGCCTGCAGGTGTAGGCTTAGCAAACTGGATGATACCTTTGATGATCGGTGCTCCCGATATGGCGTTACCAAGAATGAATAACATGAGTTTTTGGATTCTTCCATTTGCTTTTGCGTTACTTTTGAGCACAATATTTATGCAGGGCGGAGGTCCTGCAGGCGGATGGACAATGTATCCACCCTTAGTTCTTCAAACAGGAGATGCATTCCCATTTCTCATATTTGCTGTTCATTTTTTAGGGGTATCTTCAATAATGGGAGCTATCAATATTATTGCAACCGTATTTAATATGAGAGCGCCTGGTATGTCATTAATGCAAATGCCATTATTTGTGTGGACTTGGGTTATTACTTCGTTTTTATTAATTGCTTCATTGCCGGTTCTAGCAGGCGCAGTAACTATGCTACTAACAGATAAATATTTTGGAACAAGTTTCTTTAGTGCAGCTGGAGGTGGTGATCCTGTCTTATTTCAACATATTTTTTGGTTCTTTGGACATCCGGAGGTTTATATCTTAGCTTTACCTGCCTTTGGAATCGTTTCTTCAATTATTCCAACGTTTTCAAGAAAACCTTTGTTTGGTTATGCATCAATGGTTTATGCGACAGCCTCAATTGCAATTCTCTCTTTCTTTGTTTGGGCTCATCATATGTTTACTGTTGGCCTTCCAATTAAGGGTGAACTATTTTTCATGTATGCAACTATGTTAATTGCTGTTCCAACCGGTGTTAAAGTATTTAACTGGATGGCAACTATGTGGAAGGGATCAATGACCTTTGAAACGCCTATGTTATTTGCTGTAGCTTTTGTTATATTATTTACTATTGGTGGATTCTCAGGTTTGATGTTAGGTATTACGCCGGTTGATTTTCAATACCATGACACTTATTTTGTTGTAGCGCACTTCCATTATGTCCTCTTAACTGGAGCTGTATTTGCTCTGATGGCTGCAGTATATTACTGGCTACCAAAGTGGACTGGGCATATGTATGATGAGAGACTTGGAAAAATACATTTTTGGCTCTCAGCGATATCAGCCAATGTTCTTTTCTTCCCTCAGCATTTCCTTGGACTAGCTGGGATGCCTCGAAGAATTCCGGATTATAATATTCAGTTTGCTGACTTCAACATGATTTCTAGCATTGGTGGATTTGCCTATGGCCTGACACAATTACTGTTTATCTACATTGTAATTAAATGTGCCTTAGGGGGTAAAAAAGCAAAGTCGGTATCTTGGGAAGGTGCAAGAGGACTTGAATGGACAGTGCCATCACCGGCGCCATTCCATACTTTTGAAACTCCGCCTAAAATTAGAAAAGAAATGCTTGAAAACGGTTAATGAAATCGTCTGATACGAAGGAAAAAATTAATAAAAAAAATAAGCGGCTTGCCATTATCCTAGGAATAATGGCTTGCTCTTTTTATGGTTTATTTGTTTTGATGTTTGCTATTTAATGACTAACAAGGGAACAAAAAAGACGGTTATTATACTGTTTATTGTTACAGTGTTAATGTTTGGTTTTGGTTATGCCATGGTGCCCTTGTATGATGTTTTTTGTAAAATTACAGGGTTAAACGGTAAAACAATACGTGTTGTAGAAAGTGAAGTAAAAAAAGAATATAAAACTGATCGTATTGTTAAAATAAGGTTTGATTCAAATATAAATGGAGATCTGCCTTGGAAGTTGAAATCAAATGTGAAAACTATGCATGTTCAGCCAGGCAAGTTTTATGAAGCTACATATGTCGTTGAGAACTTATATAATGGAGATGTAACAGGACAAGCGATACCGAGCGTTTCTCCACAAGTTGCGTCGTTATATTTTAAAAAAGCTGAATGCTTTTGTTTTATAAACCAGTTATTAAAACCTGGTGAAGTAAAGGAAATGGTAGTAAGGTTTGAAGTAGATAAAGATATACCCGAGGAGGTTACTGCTTTAACTTTGTCTTATACTTTTTTTAGGGCAAAAAAGGTAGCAGCGAAATAAATTATTTAACTATTTAGATAGGAAAAATTATGGCATCTCAAGAAGTTTATTACGTACCTGATGGCAGTAAGTGGCCAATTATTGCAACTCTCGCACTATTTACATCTTTTTTAGGTGGTGCAGTTTGGTTTAATGGTGGAGATATTGGGAAGTTTATATTACTAATTGGCTTGGCTGCAGTAACTTATATGTTTTATGGATGGTTTAAGGATGTCATTAAGGAAAGTCTTGCAGGAAAATATAGTAAACAAGTAGATGTAAGTTTTAGAATGGGAATGGGATGGTTTATTCTCTCAGAAGTTATGTTTTTTGCCGCTTTTTTTGGTGCTCTTTATTATGCTAGAGAGTTTTCGATTCCATGGTTAAGTGGTGAAGGTCAGGGAGGGCATAATGGGACTCACGAATTTTTATGGCCAGCTTTCCAGGCTGCGTGGCCAATGAACGTAATGCCAGATCCATCGAGATATACGCAATACACCAATGTAATACCCGCGTTTGGAATACCTGCTTTAAACACAGCACTGCTTTTATCAAGCGGAGTCACTGTGACATTAGCGCACTGGGCACTTCAAAAAAATAATCGTAAATCTTTATGTACATGGCTAGCTGCTACTGTTCTTTTAGGAATTATATTTGTAGGGTTTCAAGCTTATGAGTATGTTCATGCGCATCAAGCATTAGATCTTACTTTAAAAGGCGGTATCTATGGATCAACTTTTTATATGCTAACTGGATTTCATGGTTTTCATGTGACAATGGGAGCTTTGATGTTGGCGGTTATTTTGTATCGTTCAGTTAAGGGACATTTTAGTAAAAAAGATCATTTTGCATTTGAAGCTGTAGCTTGGTACTGGCACTTTGTTGATGTGGTATGGCTCGGTTTGTTTATCTTTGTTTACTGGATCTAGGTAGTTAAGAGTTAAAAAAAAGGTTATCTAAAAGGTAACCTTTTTTTATAGATGATTGGGTGATAACCAACCCATATAGAACCCAAAGAATAATAAAACAAACAAAAGAACTGATAATACAATTCTTACGGTAAGTGATTTAACCATATTTAGGGATTTGTCATCATCCTTTATTAAAAAATGAAGCCCTCGAGTCAGTGAAAGTAATATAACAATAAGAAGTAACAAAACTATGAACTTATATATAGATGCAATTTCCAATCAAACCTCCCAAGGTTAGCTATGTTTTTAAATAATTATAATTACAATTTTAAATTAATACCTACGATAATATTCGTAGTCTCATTTTGTTGTTTTATCATCCTAGGCTTTTGGCAAATTGATAGAGCGGACCAAAAAAACAACCTTAATACTAACTATACAGACAGACAAAAAGAAGTACCAATCGTTCTGAATAAATTTAATGCGCTTGACGAAAAGACATCGTTACTTTGGAGAAAAGTAGAACTTGATGGCACATTTTTAAATAATCAAAACATTATATTAGATAACCAAATCTTTAATCAAAATGCAGGGTTTAATATTATTACTCCACTAAAAATTGAGGATTCAGAATTGATTGTGCTAGTAAATAGAGGTTGGTATCCAAATTTAAAAAATCGAGAGACAATACCAAATATTAATACTATTTCTGGCAACCAGAACCTTAAAGGTCACATAGCAGATTTTCCTGTAAGTGGCATAAAATTGGGCAATAACAATATTGAGACACTTAATTCACAAATTTTTAGATTTCAAAGACTTGAAGTTTCAGAGTTGAATTATTTTCTCTCAGCAAATGTCCTACCTTACATGATTTATCTTGATCCAATTATTGATAAGGAGTTTTATGGAAATTTTAAACTTCCTGCGCCAGACTCTGAAAAAAATTATGGCTATGCTTTTCAATGGTTTGCATTTGCCATCACCCTCTTAATTATTTTTATAAGGCTAAGTATGACTAGGAAAGCAAATGGAAAGTAAGATATTAAGATCTAGATTAATTCTTTTGGGCGTAGCATTGGTATTTATAATACCCATCTTGGTGAGTTGGTACTTGGTTTTCTTTTCTGATTTTAAAAAGGGAGACGGAGGTACTCAGAAAGGAGAACTTATTTCTCCTGTTATACCTTTAGGGGAGCCTGAAGTATTTAATTTAAAAAGTAAAACTATTGAATCAATAAATGGAAAATGGACACTTTTATTTTTTGTTGAAAATGAATGTAATCAGTTATGCGAGGATAAGCTATATCAACTAAGACAAATAAGGCTTGCATTAGGAAAAGACAGAGATAAAGTTGACCGTCTTTTAGTTTCAAAAAATAAGCAGCAATGGAGCCAATATACCAATTCATTTAATGGCCAAAAATATATTGATCCAACAAGCAGAGATTACAACAGATTAATTAAAAAATTTAATGATTACGCTGGCTTGGATTTAAAAGCGACTTATCTTATTGATCCATACGGTTTTTTAATGATGAAATATCCTCAAGATGATAATCCCATGGGAACTATAAAGGATATTGAGAGACTTATTAAGAATCAGAAGTAGGAGTTAAAGTAGTTTATCGAGAGTTTCGTTGAAGTCTTTAAAGTTAATTTCTCCAATAATGGTGTTAATAATGTAGCCATTTTGGTCAAGAATAACTGATGTTGGTGTTAATTTTATATTGTTAAATTTATTCATGATTTCTTTATTTGAATCAAGAACAACAGGAAAGGGCAGTTCATTATTTTTAGCATAACTGATGACTCGACTGGGTGGATCGTAATACATTGCAACGGCGATAACTTCTAAACCTTTGTTTTTGTATTGTTTGTAAGTTTGGATGAGGGCTGGCATTTCATTGATACAACCTGGGCAATCGGTTGCCCAGAAATTTATAAGTGTAAGCTTACCATTTAGGTGCTCTGAAGTAATTTCTGTGCCATCAATGGTAATCATTTTTAGATTTTTTATGGGGCTGGTTTGGAGGCTTATAAACAAAATGACGCCAACAAACATGATTAAAAAAATAGATAGAATTTTATTATTTTTCAATTTAGATGATAAAAGAGTATTAAAAATAAATTATAGCTGATTAACAATATATTTTTTGAGGGATTTTTTATGGTTTGGTTCAAGAATCTAGTATTAGGAGCTACAATTCTTGCTTTATGTGTAGTAGTTTTTGGTGCTTATGTAAGATTAACTGATGCAGGATTGGGTTGCCCAGATTGGCCAGGTTGTTATGGAACGCTAACTGTTCCCGAAAGTGTTGCAGCAATTGAAGAAGCACAGGCTAATTATCCTAATAGTATAATTGATAAAGGGAAAGCTTGGATAGAAATGATTCATCGATATATCGCAGCTATTCTTGGATTGATGATTCTTTCATTAGCCTTCTTGGCTTATAAAAACAAGAATGATATAAATGTGCGTCCTTCCCTAGTTTATGGTTTATTAGGTCTTGTAATTGCTCAAGGAATGTTGGGGATGTGGACTGTTACCGAGCTACTTATGCCAATTATAGTTTCGCTTCATTTGCTTGGAGGAATGACAACTCTTGGATTGTTAACTTATATTACTCATCGCCATTGGGGGTCAGTGAGTGATACATTAATTACCTTAAAACCAATCTCACAGAAATTAATAAGATTTTCCTTAGTAATTTTATTTATCCAAATATTTTTGGGTGGCTGGACTAGTACAAATTATGCTGCTTTGGCCTGCACTGACTTCCCAACTTGTCATGGAGAATTGATACCACCAATGGACTTCAGTAATGGATTCACATTGTGGCGAGAATTAGGTATGACAGCTCAAGGAGATGCGTTAACGCTTCAAGCTTTGCAAGCTATCCAATGGATACATAGAATAGGAGCCTTCATCTTTGTCTCATATTTTTTATATATCATCTATTTAATGTCGAAGTTTAAGTCGTGTAACTTATATAGGAACCTTTTAGTGATCGTCATCAGTTTTCAATTTATTATTGGGGTGCTTAATTTATTGCTTCACTTGCCACTAGCACTTGCAACAATGCACAACCTTGGAGCTGCTTTATTAGTTATAATAACGGTGATTATTAATTCAAGAATTACACCTAAGTATGGCTAGAGTAATTGAAAATAAAACTTTCCAAATAAACGGAAAAAAAATTAAGAGTTTTTTGACCTTATGTAAATTAAGAGTTAACTCATTGATTGTTTTTACTGCCGTTATTGGTATGTTTTTAAGTACACCAGGGATGGTTCCATGGGATATTTTATTTTCAGGAATCTTAGGCATTGGTTTTGTTGCAGGCGCTGCTGCTGCATTCAATTGCCTTATTGAGGAAGCTATTGATACCAAAATGGCAAGAACCAGAGCTAGGCCTCTGGGCACAGGAAAAATTTCACAGTATGAAACATTTGTTCTAGCCTCAATTCTTGGTATAACAGGGTTAGCAATCCTTTTCTTTTTTGTAAATTTTCTTACAATGTGGCTGACGCTTATTACCTTTTTTGCCTACGCAGCTATCTATACAGTTTTTTTGAAACCCGCAACACCTATGAATATAGTTATCGGAGGTGCTTCAGGAGCAATGCCGCCAGTTCTTGGATGGGCCGCAGTTAATAATCAACTTTCACCTGAGGCTTGGATCCTTTTTTTAATTATTTTTTGTTGGACACCGCCTCATTTTTGGGCTCTCGCACTCTATCGAAGAGACGAATATGCAAAAGTCGGTATTCCTATGTTACCCGTAACGCATGGAGAAAAATTTACCTTATTACACATTGTTTTATACACAATTATTTTAACAATAGTTACCTTAATGCCTTTTAGTGTTGGCATGACAGGTCTTATTTATTTATTCTTTGCAACAATATTAAACGCAATATTTCTTTATTATGTTGTTGTGTTGTATCGTAATTATTCTGATAAACTATCAAAAAAAACATTCAATTATTCAATTTTATATTTGAGTTTAATATTTACGGCCCTTTTGGTCGACCATTACTATAAATTTATTTTTATTTAACATTCGTTAGAGAGGGATTCATGAGTAAAGAAAATAGTCATTTAAGAAGCGTTATAGAAACAGTAGGTGTTGTTGTAGGTAGCTTTATTTTTGCTATGGTTGTTATTGTTGCAGCAACAAAAAGCCAAGCACCTGAAGAAGCTTCAACAAAGGTTGTTGAGAATACCGTGGTTGAAGAGAAAGTTGCTGAGGCAGATGTTACACCTGTAGCTGAAGTTAAAGTTGCTGAAGCATCCACAGAAAAGTCTGGAGATAGTGGGACTATCTCTGGTGAGAAAATTGCTCAAAAAAATTGTGCGTTGTGTCATGCAGCAGGCATTATGAATTCTCCAAAAATTGGCGATAAAGACCAATGGACAGCGAGAATTGCTCAAGGTAAAGAAATGCTTGTAAATAACGCAATTAATGGGATCAGAACAATGCCTGCCAAGGGCGGTAATCCATCACTATCTGATGAAGAGGTTGCTGCAGCTGTTATTTGGATGGCTAATGAATCTGGTGGCAATTTATAAAGAGTTGAAAATAAATGGCAACCTATGCGATTGGCGATATTCAAGGTTGCTTTTACTCTTTTCAAGACCTTTTAGATAAAATATCATTTAACTCAAGGCATGATGATTTATGGCTGGTTGGTGATATTGTAAATCGTGGAAAATTCTCCTTAGAAACTCTTTTATGGTGTTATGAAAATCAAAAAAATATAAAAATTGTCTTAGGAAATCACGATCTACATTTCCTTGCTGTTTTTTTCAATCAAAGAAATTTTAATCAAAAAGATACGTTAAGTTATTTACTAAACTCCAAAAAAATTAATCAACTCGTAGATTGGGTTCTTTCATGGCCCCTATTATTTTTAGATAAAAAACATATTCTCGTTCATGCAGGTATTCATCCTTGCTGGTCGATAGATGATGCAAATCAATATGCAAAAGAGACATGCATGATGATGCAATCAGATCCTGAAAATTTTTTTCAAAATATGTATGGCAATAGTCCTGATAAATGGCGTGATGATTTAAAAATGGAAGAAAAAATGCGATTTACGATAAATTCTATGACACGTATGCGCTGTTTGAATAAAGAGCAAGCATTAGACTTTGTTTATAACGGAGGGTTACTTGACCTTCCTCCTACTCTAAAGCCATGGTTTGATTTTAAGTCTAATTTTAAAAGAGATAAAAAGATAATATCTGGGCATTGGTCAGCCATTGGGGTTTATCAGCATCCTTATGGAGTTTCAATTGATTCGGCATGTGTATGGGGAAAAAAACTAACCGCTATATCATTAGAAGACAATAATATTCAAGCTGTTGATATTAATAAAAAAGATCTAAATTAACTTTTTACCGTATAACCCTTCAATTTCTGGAATTGAAGGGTTATGGTTTTGTGCTCCTTGAGTTTTAATTTTTATACTACCCATCACTGAGGCAAGTTTTCCGGTTTCTTCCCAAGTCAGATTATTCACAACTCCATACAACAACCCAGCCCGATAGGCATCTCCACAGCCGGTAGGATCTATTGGGGTATCAGCCAAAATTGGATCAATGATAATTTTTTTATCTGTATAAATCTCTGAGCCCTGTGCACCTTTGGTAACAATTAATGCATCAACTTTATTTTGAATGTCAGTTAGGCTTAATTCTGAGACCTTCATTAAAAGCTCTGCTTCATAATCATTAACTGCGACATAGGTCGCTTGATTGATAAAGGTATTTAGTTCATCTTTGTTAAACATTGGAAGGCCTTGTCCAGGATCAAAAATAAAAGGAATTTTTCTCTCAAAACACTCTTCTGCGTGTTTAATCATTCCTTCTTTGCCTGCAGGTGCAATAATTGCTAAATCAACCTTCTCTTCAATATTGAGTATGGAATTTTGATGTGATTCCATCATAGCTCCTGGATGAAAGGCGGTGATTTGATTATCATCTAAATCTGTAGTGATGTAAGCCTGCGCAGTCAAGCTTTCTGGAATAATTTTGACATAATCTTGTATCACATCAAATTTACTTAACCTCTTTTCATAAGATGTAAAATCCTCACCTACAGTTGCCATAACAATTGCATTTGAATTCATTAGAGATAAGTTGTAGGCAATGTTACCTGCCGTACCACCAAAATTTCTTTTAAGCTCTGGCACAAAAAAAGAAACACTGAGCTTGTGGATTTGATCAGGAAGAATATGATTTTTAAAATAATCATTAAAAACCATGATTGAATCGTATGCCAAAGATCCAGAGATTAAAATATTTTTCATAAGGGTTTAAATACAACCAATAAAATTATAATAAAGAGAAACACTACAGGAATTTCATTAAACCATCTAAAAAAAACGTGGGTATGTCTATTTTTCTTATCTCGTAAATTAAAAAAATATTTAAAACAATATAAGTGATAGATACATAAAAGAACGACGCACAAAATTTTAAGATGTAACCAAATACCTGAAAAATTATATTGGAACATAAGCCAAAAACCAAAGGCTATGGTAAGCACTGCTCCAGGGGTCATAATCCCATATAGGAGCTTTCTTTCCATCACAACAAACCTATCTAAACTTAATTTATCCTGTGCCATTGAGTGATAGACAAATAACCTAGGAAGGTAAAATAGTCCCGCAAACCATGTAACCATAAAGATGATATGAAAAGATTTAATCCAAAGCATGAACTTTAATGAAACAGAATAATCATATAAATATTCTCTCACATCTATGGCTATTTACTGAAAATAAATAACGTTTGGTATGAATTATCCTAGCATGGTATTCTAATGACTTATGAATGAATGTAACAAATGAACGCACCCCTATCATCCGAATTAATTAAGCTTCCACCCACTGAATCTAATAGATTGAGAGAGATTCCTTACAACTACACATCTTTTTCTGACAAAGAAATTGTCATTCGTTTTCTTGGCCATGATATTTGGGATATTATCCTTGAGCTGAGATCTGAGAGAAAAACGGGCCGTTCTGCAAAAATGCTCTTTGAAGTTTTAGGTGATTTATGGGTTGTCAAAAGAAATCCTTACTTACAAGATGATCTTTTAGAAAATAAAAAAAGATTAAATATGTTGTTGAAAGCAATGCGACATAGAGTCCAAAGTATAGAGGATAGAAGTTTCGGAAATATGAAGGCGGCACAGTTAACTAAAGCTGCAAGGACCGCAATAGATGAGTTTGAATTAGAGTTCCAACAAGTTAAGAAGCTTAGGAAGAAAGTTTTTTCAAGTTTAAAAAAATATACAAAAAAACATAACATCCAATTTGATGGTTTGGCAAGAGTCTCTCATGTAACAGACGCAACAGACTGGCGTGTTGAACTGCCTTTTGTTGTAGTTAATCCAGATAAAGAGTCCGAAATTGCATTGATAGTTAAGGCTTGTATTAAGTTGGGCTTAACGATAATACCCCGTGGCGGTGGGACCGGCTATACCGGTGGAGCAATCCCGTTGGTTTCGAACTCAGTGGTTGTCAATACAGAAAAGTTAGATAGCGTGGGCCAAGTTGAATTTAAAAATTTACCCGGAATAAATAAAACAGTCCCTACAATTCATTGTGGCGCAGGCGTTGTGACGAGAAGGGCAATGGAAGCTGCCTCAAACTCAGGCCTTGAGTTTGCAACTGACCCTACCTCTGCAGATGCTTCATGTATAGGTGGGAATATTGCGATGAATGCTGGAGGAAAAAAAGCTGTCCTCTGGGGAACTGCGCTAGATAATTTAGCCTCATGGAAAATGGTTGATCCAAATGGAGATTGGATTGAAATCATTAGATTAGATCATAATCTAGGGAAAGTTCACGATACAGAGATAGTTAAGTTTCAGATAACTAAATTTGATGAAAATGGCATTAACCCAAAGCAAGAACCCGAAATTCTTGAAATATCAGGAAAAAACTTCAGGAAGGCAGGGCTTGGTAAAGATGTCACAGATAAATTTTTAAGTGGTTTACCGGGAGTACAGAAAGAAGGATGTGATGGGCTAATTACCTCAGCAACTTTTATTCTTCATAAAATGCCTCAGCATATAAGAACAGTATGCCTAGAGTTTTTTGGAAGCGTCAGTGATGCAGTACCCTCAATTGTTCAAATTACCGAATACCTAAAAGAGTTCGAGGGCGTCTATCTTGCCGGCCTTGAACATCTAGATGAAAGATATATCAGGGCTGTTGATTATTCTACAAAAGCAACCAGATCTGAAAGACCAAAAATGGTTTTAATTGCAGATATTGCTTCAGAAGATGAAGATGAACTTGGTGCCGTGGCTTCAAAAGTTGTTCAAATTGCAAATACAAAAAATGGAGAAGGTTTTATAGCAGTATCAGCTGAGGCGAGAAAAAAGTTTTGGTTAGATCGTGCTAGAACGGCGGCAATTGCAAAACATACAAATGCATTCAAAATTAATGAAGATGTTGTTATCCCTTTACCAAATCTTGGAAAGTATGCAAATGAGATAGAAAAAATAAACATCGAGCAATCCATTCTGAACAAATTAAAATTAATCGAAGGCTTAGAAGCTTTATTTAATTATAGTTTACCCAAAGATCTTGAAAACAATTTTGAAGATGAAGTCTTCGAAAAAAAGAAGACCGCAGCACTAAAACATTTGAATTTTACAAAAAATAAATGGCAGAGTTACTTAAATGGCTTTGAAAAAACTTCAAACGATTTTCAAGAATTATCAAAGAGGTTTAAGGATGAATTAATCCTTAATCTTATTCGGTCACATAAATTAAGAATTTCTTGGAAGCAAGAGTTAAAAAAACCACTTGAAGATATTTTCACAGGAAGAGAGTACGAGAAAATCCGCGAACTGATTTACAAAAAGCATCAAGATGTATTGAAATCAAGACTCTTTGTTGCGCTTCATATGCATGCAGGTGACGGTAATATTCACACTAATATACCAGTCAATTCAGATAACTATGAAATGATGCAAGAGGCACAAAAGATTGTAGCTCGCGTCATGAACTTAGCAAAAAGTTTAGACGGTGTTATCTCAGGAGAACATGGTATAGGCATTACAAAAATGGAGTTTTTAGAAACCTCAGCCATAAATACTTTTGCTGAATATAAGAACAAAGTCGACCCTAATGGGAATTTTAATAAGGGTAAATTATTACCTGGATCAGGGCTTATGAATGCCTACACTCCTAGTTTTGGGTTATTAGAGCAAGAGTCAATTATTATGAATCAGTCAGCTATTGGCTCCATTGCAGACTCAATTAGTGATTGCTTACGTTGCGGTAAATGTAAGCCTGTTTGCGCGACTCATGTGCCTAGAGCAAATTTACTCTATAGCCCCAGAAATAAGATTTTAGCGACATCATTACTAATAGAAGCTTTTTTATATGAAGAGCAGACGCGAAGAGGAATTTCAATTAAACATTTTGATGAATTTAATGATGTTGCAGATCATTGTACAGTATGTCACAAATGCTTAGCTCCATGTCCGGTAGATATAGATTATGGCGAAGTCTCAATTTCGATGAGAAACTTTTTGAGAGAACAGGGTAAAAAACATTTTAATCTTGGCAACTCAGTTGCAATTACTTATCTTAATTTAAAAGATCCGATGACAATTAAATTAATGAGAAAAGTAATGGTTGACTATGGTTACAAAATGCAAAGGTGGGGACATAAGTTTTTAAAAAAACTTAAATTAACAAATTTTACAAAGAAAACTCCTGCAGCTAGTGTTAAAAAACCTAATGTTATTACACAAACAATTCATTTTCTGAATAGACCAATGCCAAAAAATATGCCAACAAAAACATCTAGGGGGTTACTTGGTATTGAAGATGATAAAGTAGTTCCGGTGATAAGAAATATTAGTCGAACGAACGATGAATCTGATGCCGTTTTTTATTTTCCAGGTTGTGGTTCTGAAAGGTTATTTTCCCAGGTAGGCCTTGCTACTCAAGCAATGTTATTTGAGGTTGGTGCGATTACTGTTTTACCACCCGGATACCTCTGTTGTGGCTACCCCCAAACTTCTTCAGGTGATGAAGTAAAAGGGCAGGAGATTACTTCAGACAATCAAATTCAATTTCATAGGGTTGCAAATACCTTAAATTACTTAGATATAAAAACAGTCATTGTGTCTTGTGGAACCTGTATGGACCAATTACAAAAATATGAATTTGAAAAAATATTTCCAGGTTGCCGTTTGTTAGATATTCATGAGTATCTAATGGAAAAGAATATCAAGTTGGATGGAATTACAGGACAACAATATATGTACCATGATCCTTGTCATAGCCCAATGAAAACATATAATCCAACTGAGGTAACTAGCACTTTAATGAATCAATCTGTACCTTTAAATGATAAATGTTGTGGTGAGTCTGGAACATTTGCTGCAGCAAGACCAGATATAGCATCTCAGGTTAAATTGAGGAAACAAGAAGAAATAGAGAAAGGACTTTTAGAAATATCTAGCGCACCTATTGCTGATGCAAAACCAGTAAAAATATTAACTTCATGCCCATCATGCCTTCAAGGCCTTCAAAGATATGGCGATGATACAGATACAACGGCTGATTATATTGTCGTAGAGTTAGCTAAACATAATCTTGGTGCTAATTGGCTTGAAGATTATGTAGAAAAAGCTACCAAAGGTGGGATCGAAAAAATATTATTATAAAAATGGTAATAGAATATTTAAAGTTGTTCCTTGGACAGCCCTTGTTATATAACGCTCTTTCTTTTCAGATAATACATATGCGAAATAATCAGTCCTACCAATAATCTTTCCAAATTCTCGTTCAAATGTTAAGTTTTGAAGATCACCATTGATTTCATTAGTGACAAGAAATAATTCTCCATTTTCTTTTCTTTTTGTTGAAAGTCTCCAGACTATAACCTCTACATTTCTAGCAGCATTGTAGATAAGCTGTGGATCAAGTGAATCAAACATATCAAATTCTTTTTTTTCATCATGAGCAGTAATCAGCATGGTATATAGACCAGTGATGAGTGAAAGCACCCTGTCACCTTTAAAATTTTCATCAAAAACCTGGTCAAGTGCCTCAATACCCTGTGCATTATTGATCTCTTTAAATTTCCATCCGTGCTGGCTTGAAAAAAGCCAGTTAACCGTAACTTCTGGGCTGTCTGATGTTGTTTTTCTCAATTCGGCAGGGTTTCTTTTATAAAACTTTAAAGCAAGAATTCTTAAGCTCTCAGTATTTTCTTTTATTTCGTAATCAGCCATCCTATCAAAATCTGTTTTAGTGAGCTGATTAAAAGATCCCTTATCGTATTGTGTTGAATCATTTCTTTCTAAAGTTGAGTTACATCCAATTAAAAATAATGAAAAAAATAAAACTTTACAAACATGTTTCATTAAGATTTTATTACTCTAACTTCCGGAAATATCAATTTAAAAGTACTCCCTTGATTTAACTCACTAGTAATTTCCAATTGTCCTTGATGCTGAAGCATAATATTTTTTACAATCGATAAACCAAGACCTGTTCCACCAGAAGAGCGGCTTCTATCTTCATCAATCCTATAAAAACGCTCTGTGATTCTATTGATTTTGTTTTTTGGTATGCCAACCCCATTATCGGTTACTTCTAAGATGGGTAGATTGTTTATTAGATGCCAAGTTATAAATATATTTCCTTTTTCAGGCGTATATCGAATAGCATTACTTACGAGATTTGAAAATGCACTTTGAATTTCACTCCTAGACCCATAAATATTTAATTTCTTATCAATATTAAATTTAATCTTATGATTTTTTTTATTAAGTTTACTTGTTGACGATTTAATATTCTCTGACAATCTAAAAATAGAAACTTTTTCTGACCTGTTTTTATTAAGACTTGCCTCAATATTTGATAGCAACAACAAGTCATTAATTAAATCTTTCATTCTATTTGCTTGCTCACTCATGAGTGAAAATATTTCTTTTGTATCAGAGCTTAAATTATTTTTTGGTTGATCAAGTGTTTCAATAAACCCAGTGATCACAGTAAGTGGTGTTTTTAATTCATGAGTAAAATTTGATACGAACTCTTTTCTAACTAATTCATTTTTGAGAATTACAGATATATCCCTTGCTGTGAGTAGTTTTTGATACTTCCCAAAGGGAATTACTTTCAACTCAATATGGTTGACATAATTTTCAGTATCAATTTGAAGAGGTAATTCATAATTTTCCTCTTCGAGATAATTTTTAAATTCACTATTCCTGAAAATATGCAAAATAGGTTTATTTATATCTTTGCGCGGGTGTATACCAAACATCAATTGGGCTCTTTTATTACACCATATTATTTCATTGGATTCATTTAAAGTGACAACCCCATCTAACAGCGCATCGGCTGCTTGAATAAATTGCTCCATCGCAGTTGCAAGATCTTTTTTTGACTTTGATTCAAATCTATAGTTTTTATATATTTTTGAAAATATATCTTGCCATATACCTTTCCCATCAGGAATTTCTGTTGATTTTGGTTTATCAAGCCATTTAGATAATTCATTTATCCAAAAAATATGAGAAATAAGATAAATAGTCAAAGCAAAAATTAAAAAAATAATTGCTGTACTGGCGGTAAATATTTTTGAGACAATGAAGCTCAAAAATAAAATTAAAGCAAAGATTATCAGAGTTCGGAATTTAATGTCTTGCAAGGAAATGATCTCTTATTTTTTTGATTGATTTCATTATAACTTTTTAATTTTATATGAGATGTTTTTCTGAAACGCTGTATCCCTCACCGCGAATTGTCCTAATAATTTTATCGTAACCGTTTGGGGCAAGGCACGCTCTTAATCTTTTGATATGCACATCAACAGTTCTATCATCAATTTCAGATTTATTCCCCCATATCTTATCCATAATTTGGTTTCTGCTGAAAACTTTATTTAAATTTTTTAAAAATAGATGAAGAATTTTAAATTCTGTCGGACCAATTTTTATCAAATTTTCTTTGATTGTTAATTGGTGTTGAAGGGGGTCTAAAAAAAGATCTAATATTTTGATCGGTTCGTCTGTTAATTCAGGAGAACTTCTTCGGAGCAAAGCATTAATTCTTGCTATAAGCTCCTTAGGGCTGAATGGTTTTGTAAGATAATCATCAATACCAGAATTTAAACCTAATATCTTGTTATCTTCCTCACTTTTTGCTGTCAGCATTATAATTGGAATTTTTCTTGTATCAGAATTAGCACGTAATCTTTTGGCAAAATTAATACCATTCATACCGGGTAGCATCCAATCTAGCACTATTAGATCGGGCAATGTATTCTTGACTAAGTTATCAGCAATTTCCGCACTTACTGCTCTTAGTGGGTTAAATCCAGATTGATGTAGGTTAAGAGCAATCAGTTCTAAAATAGCATCTTCATCTTCAACGATTAGAATATTAGCTGGCATAGGTATATATTATGACACTAATATGTCAATTTTATGACATATTATTTACCTTCCAGATTAAATATTTTCATGTAATATTATTTTAATTATCAATTTGAGGAAATTTCATGTTTGACTCCCTAGCAAAAAATAAAATTGTTGCAGATAAAGCTTTTAATAGATGGATGGTTCCACCTGCAGCATTGATGATCCACTTATCAATTGGAATGATTTATGGGTTTAGTATTTTTTGGCCAGAACTTACGAAATTAGTAGGAGCCGAATGTGGAGCTGATGTCAGTTTTATAGAGCGCATATTTACTACCTCTTGTGACTGGTTAAGGAGTGATGTTGTCTGGACATTTGCCATAGCTATAGTTTTCTTGGGTCTTGCAGCCGCACTATTTGGGCACTGGCTTGAAAAAGCTGGACCAAGAAAGGCAGGAGTTGCCGCGGCAGTTTTTTGGGGCGGCGGTTTGATGATTACCTCCTTGGGAGTATCTCTTCACCAATTGTGGTTAATTTGGTTAGGTGCTGGCGTGATAGGGGGCATTGGATTAGGTCTCGGGTATATATCGCCTGTCTCAACTTTAATAAAATGGTTTCCTGACAGAAGAGGTTTGGCTACTGGGATGGCAATTATGGGCTTTGGAGGGGGTGCAATGATTGGTATGCCTTTGGGAGATCTACTGATCAGCAACTATGGGGTGGGGCAAACTTTTTTCATTATGGGCCTGATATATCTAATTGCAATGACTATTGGGGCGTTTGGTTACCGTGTCCCTGCAGAAGGTTGGAAACCTGAGGGATGGAATCCAATAGCAAAAAAAACAAATCACATGATCTCTACCAGTCATGTTCATGTCAGTAATGCGCATAAAACTCCACAATTTTGGTTGTTGTGGGGAGTTCTTTGTCTTAATGTTTCTGCTGGCATAGGAGTTCTATCTGTGGCAAAACCAATGTTCCAGGAAATTGCAGCAAGTAGTTTTGATCCACTTATAATCGGAGCCATAGCGACTGGTTTTGGAGCATTACTTTCATTAGCAAATATTATAGGCAGAATTTTTTGGGCATCATCATCTGATTTTTTAGGTAGAAAGTTAACTTATGCAATATTTTTTAGTTTAGGAACTGCACTTTATTTGGCGGCTCCTTGGGCAGGAATTAATCAATATATAGCGACCTTTGTTCTTATTACATTAGTCATCCTTACAATGTATGGGGGTGGGTTTGCTACGATACCTGCATATTTAGCAGATATTTTTGGAACACAACATGTTGGAGCTATTCATGGAAGATTATTAACGGCATGGTCGTTGGCAGGAATTGTGGGGCCAATGCTTATATCTTATTTAAGAGAATATCAATTAAGTATGGGCATACCAACTGACCAAGCGTATAACTCAAGCTTTAAGATTTTGGCATTACTTTTAGTAGGTGGCTTTATTTTAAATTTGCTGGTTAAGCCAGTAAATAAGAAATTTGGCATGACCCCTGATGAATTAAAGGCAGAGCAAGGCGCACTCAAAGGAAATCAAAGTAACTCAAAGATTGAAGCATCAGTTACAAACACTTCCTTACAAAAGGTTGTTCTTCCGCTAGCTTGGATTGTAGTTGGAGTTCCAATTAGCTTGGGAATTCTTAATGCCTTGCAAAAGGGTATAATCATCTTTCTTTAAAATAAGGATTTCAAATTGAGTCAGCAAGATATAAAAAGCCTTAAAGTCGGTGTTGTTTTTTCACGTTTCAATACACCTGTTGTAAAAGAAATTTTAAGTTCATGCATCGAACAATTGATATTTAAAGGCATCAACAAAGACCATATTCTTCAAAAAGAAGTCCCAGGTGCACTTGAAATTCCTTCTTTGATAAATGCTATTGCTGCATCAAAAAAGTATGACGTGTTAATTGGTGTTGGAGCAGTCATTCGAGGCGAAACATACCATTTTGAGGTTGTATCTGATCAATCTGCAAATGGCTTGATGCATGTCCAGTTAAAACATAATATTCCAGTTATTAATGCAATTATCACAACAAACTCTGCTGATGAAGCTTTTGCAAGAACCAAAATTAAAGGTCAGGAAGCTGCAAATGGTGCTATCGAAATGGCTCTGTTAATCAAAAATATATGATTTTAGAGTCTAAAGTAAATTCAAGGAAAAAAAAGATAAATAATAGACGTAAGTCACGTGAGCTTGTTATGAAAAGCGTTTATCGTGGCCTTGTAAATCAAATTGATATCATACAAATAAAAAAAGATATTCAAGAGGACCCAGATTTTATTAGAGCTGATCAAAATTTGTATGAAGAAATTTTATCAGGTGTTTTTAAGAACCTTAAATCATTAAAGAAAGAAATAGAATCTTATATTGATAGAAGTTATGATGAATTGAGTCCAATTGAGTTATCAATAATGTATTTTTCATTGTATGAACTCAAATATTCAGTCTCTGTACCTTACAAAGTTGTAATAAATGAAGCAGTTGAAATTGCAAAAACATTTGGTGGGGCAGATGGATATAAATATATAAATGGAATCTTAAATCAAGCAGCTAAATTAAATAGAACAAGTGAATTTAAAAAAAATTAAATTTTTATATTTTTTAACTTTCCATTTTTCCAAAGTAAAAAACTGCCAGATTTATACCAGTCACTCAAAACCCACCTCTTTGAATTTATTCCATTAAACTTATAATGATGAATTTTTGGTCTATGTGTGTGTCCGTGAATCATGATGGGAGGATGTTTAAATTCATTAAATAATTTTTGTACAGAATTTTCATTCACGTCCATAATAGATTCCACCTTGAAATTTTTGTCATACTCACTTTTTTTCCTGACGTACTTAAAAATATAATCTTTTAAAATTTTTGGGAATAATAAATAAGCTTTCTTACTTATCCAGCATCTTGAGAATTTTCTAAATCTCTGATATTTTTTATCATCGGTACATAAAGTATCACCATGAAGAATAATTGCGAATTCTTTTCCAAGTTTGATCAATTCATGATCAGGAAGAAGAGTAACATTTGTTTTTTTTGAAAATTGCTTATCGATTAGGTAATCTCTATTCCCACAAATAAAGAATAATTTTGATTTTTTTGAGACTTTTTTTAATCCATCAATCACATCTTTAAATTGGTCTGTATCGTCACCCGGCCACCAATCAAATAAATCACCCAGTATAAAAATATTTGGAATTTTTTTTGCGTGTTTATCAAGAAAAGATAAAAAATATGCTATTTCTTTTTCCGACCTGTCACTAAGATGAATGTCTGATAAAAATATAGCACTATCTTTTATATGTATCAGACCGATGCTTCCTCAATAATAACAGGCTCATTAGGAACATCTTGATGCATACCTGATGAACCTGTCGTTACTTTAGCTATCTTATCAACAACATCTTGACCTTCAATGACTTTTCCAAATACACAATAACCTGCGCCATCTTGTCCTGGATAATCTAAGAAATTATTGTTATTTACATTAATAAAGAACTGTGATGAAGCTGAATCAGGATCTTGAGTTCGAGCCATAGCTATAGTGTATTTTTCGTTTTTAAGGCCATTGCTAGCTTCATTTTGAATAGGGGCATCTGTTTGTTTTTGTGCCATATCTTTAGTAAATCCACCACCTTGAATCATGAAGCCATCTATGACTCGATGGAAGATAGTATTGTTATAAAACCCTTTATTAACATAGCTTTCAAAATTCTTCACAGTAATAGGGGCTTTCTTTGGGTATGTTTCAATAACGATATTACCTTTAGAAGTATCTATAACAAATTTGATATTTTCTTCTGCATAAATATTCAGACTTGTAAAAGATAATAAAAATATAAAATAAAGCTTAAAAATATGTTTCAAAATTTCACTCCAATAGTAGTTTAGGTTGAGTAGTTAGCACAAATCTGCATGTTATAATTTTTGAATTACAATTCGAAATCTATCATAAATAAGTTTCGTTTACCAATAAGAGGAGAATTTCTTTAACAAAATTTATTATGCTTTCAGTTTATAACACCTTAAAAAATAAAAAAGAAATTTTTAAATCTATTGAGCCTAATAAAGTCAAGATGTATGTCTGTGGAATGACGGTTTATGACTTTTGTCACATAGGACACGCACGTGTCTTGATTGTTTTTGATATGATCACAAGATGGCTAAGGGAAAGTGGCTATAAGGTGCAATATGTAAGAAATATTACAGATATTGACGATAAAATTATCAAAAAAGCGATTGATGAGAATGTTGATTATTCAGTTATAACTGAAAACTTCATTAAAGAGATGAATTATGATGCCGCTCAACTTGGAGTCATAAGTCCTTCATTAGAACCGAGGGCTACAGAGCACATCGATGAGATGATAAAAATGATTGAGGACTTAATTGCAAAGGGCTATGCATATAAAGCTGATAATAATGATGTTTTTTATGCAGTTTCTAAATTTAATGACTATGGAAAATTATCTGGGAAGTCATTAAAGGATCTTATTGCAGGTTCAAGAGTGGAGGTTGATAAATTTAAACAAGATAATAATGATTTTGTTTTATGGAAGTCTGCGAAACCCAATGAGCCTTATTGGAAATCACCTTGGGGTAATGGTAGACCTGGCTGGCACATTGAATGCTCAACAATGAGTAATAATCTCTTGGGGAAAAATTTTGATATTCATGGGGGTGGTCAAGACCTTCAATTTCCACATCATGAAAATGAAATTGCACAGTCCGAGGCTGTCAATAATTGCCAAATGGCTAATTATTGGATTCATAATGGATTTGTTAAAATTGATGATGAAAAAATGTCAAAGTCTTTGGGTAATTTTTTCACAATCAGAAGTGTTCTTCAAAAGTACCAACCAGAAGTTATTAGATTTTTTATTTTAAAAGCTCACTATAGAAGTCCGTTAAACTTTTCAAATAAAAATTTAGAAGAGTCAAAGCAAGCATTAACAAAACTTTATTTAAGTATTAGAAATTTTAAAATAGATTTAGCATTTAATATAAATTGGGATCAAAAGTTTCCCAATCAATTTAAAAAAGCCCTTGATGATGACTTTAATACGCCAGAGGCAATAGCCTTGCTATTCGAGTTAGCCTTGAAAATCAATAAAGACAAAATTGTTGAAGATGCAAATTTATTAGTTAAGTTAGGAAATATTTTGGGAGTTTTAAGCCATGATGCGGAGACTTTTTTAAAGGACGATGCAAATGCAAGTATTGATGTAGAAATTCTCATAAAACAGAGAAATGAAGCCAAGGCGTCAAAAGATTATGCTACGGCAGATAAGTTGAGAGATTACTTGTTAGAGAATAATATTTTGATCGAGGATACCCCAGCAGGAACGGTATGGAGAAAAAAATAATGGCTATAAATTTGAAAAAAAATACTAAAGAAAATATTAATGTCATTAAGGGCTTAAAGTTGGGCGTCGCTAATGCTGGTATTAAAAGTATGAATTCATCTGATTTATTAGTCATATCAATCCCAGAAAATAGTTCAGTGGCCGGCGTGTTTACGCAGAATCAATTTTGTGCAGCGCCAGTTATCGTTGCTAAAGAGCACTTAAAGAAAGGAAATGAAATTAGAGCGCTTATTGTAAACAGTGGTTGTGCAAATGCCGGAATGGGTAAACAAGGCATTGATGATACAAATTCTGTTTGTAAATCTTTAGCAAAACATCTGGGTGTCGAGCAAAAACAAATTCTTCCCTTTTCAACAGGTCTGATTATGTCAAAATTACCTGTAGAAAAAATTAACAAGGCAATACCTGAGGCGTTAACTAATTTTTCTGAAAATAATTGGCTAGAGGCCGCTGAGTCGATTATGACAACAGATACTGTCCCAAAAATTTATTCAAAGAAAATTAAACTTAAGGATCAAAGTGTGACAATAACAGGGATATGCAAGGGGTCTGGCATGATTTATCCCAACATGGCAACTATGTTAGCTTTTATTGCGGTAGATATTTCCATTACAAAAATAATGCTAAACGAATTAATAAAAGAGGTATGTGAAAGTACTTTTAATTGCATATCAGTTGATGGAGATACATCTACAAATGACTCGTTTATATTGATGGGCATACCTGCTAGTAGAAACCTTAGCTTGAAAAAAAATAGTGATGATTATACAAAAGTTAAATCAGCTATTTCTGATGTCGCTACTCTGCTTGCTAAATCAATTGTTAGAGATGGTGAGGGAGCAACAAAATTTATGACAATTCATGTCAATGAGGCTTTAAATCAAAAAGAGGCAAAAATGGTCGGTATGTCCATCGCTAATTCACCATTAGTTAAGACAGCATTTTTTGCCTCAGATGCAAACTTAGGAAGAGTATTATCTGCTATAGGAAATAGTAAAGTTAAAGATCTTAATTTGAATAAAATAAATGTATATATTAATGAAATTTTATTTGCCAATGCAGGCGCTATTTCAACTTCGTATGATGAAAGAAAAATTGCATCAGAAATGAAAAAAGATGAGATAAAGCTTTCTATAAGTCTTGGTAGAGGTCATACAGAAGCAACAATATGGACCACTGACCTATCTCATAAGTACATCGAAATTAATTCTGAATACAGAACATAACATCACTAATATTCAAGTAGCTGTTGGAATACTTAAGGATTCTGATGCTAAATACTTATTAGGCAAAAGGCTAAATTCTCAAAGTTGGCCTGGCTGGTGGGAGTTTCCGGGGGGTAAGCTAGAAAAAAATGAGAAACCTGCAGAAGCACTTAAAAGAGAAATTTTTGAAGAATTAGGTATTGTTGTTAAAAAATATAAGCAATGGACAACAAGACGCGTTATTGAAAATAATAAAATTACTACTTTGTTCTTTTTCTTAGTTTTATCTTGGTCTGGAAAAATAGGAGGAAAAGAGGGGCAAGAATTAAAATGGGTGAATCTTAAATCCTTTAACTCAAAAAAAATTCTTCCACCAAACCAAATAATTCATAAGGCATTAAAAAATGATCTTGGAGATATTTATGCAATTACCAACCTTCAAGAAATGCAAAGTGAAAATTTTTTTCAAATTCTTAAAAATAAAATTGACCAAGATTTAAAGTTTTTACAAATAAGAGAGAAAGCTCTTTCAGAAAAGGATTTAATTACTTTTATCAAGCAGATAAAAAGGCTACTTAAAAGAACAAATGTAAAAATCATAATAAATGGAAGTATTGATTTAGCCTATAAATATGAACTTGACGGCGTACATTTAAACTCTATACAGTTATATGAGTTAGAAAATTTTCCCAACGACTTATTAGTAGGTGTTTCATGTCACTCAAAAAAAGATTTAGAAGTAGCCGAAGAAAAAAACGCTGATTACGTGGTTTTAGGTCCAGTAAAAAAAACTCTGTCTCATCCAAATGGTGACTTTATGGGTTGGAATAAATTTAAAAATTTAGCCGAAAAATCTAATTTACCAGTTTATGCCATAGGCGGTATGAAAAAAAATGATATCGCATTATCTTTTGAAAATGGTGCAATTGGTATAGCTTCTCAAAGAGATTTTTGGAATTTCTAATGCATGTTATTTAATAGTAAATTTAAAGACTTTTGTTATGTCTTTGCCTTTATTATCATTAAATAGAAAAGTTAAGTCTACTTTTTCTCCAGATTTTAACTCTTTGTTTATACCAAATATCATTAAATGATCGCTGCCTGGCGTCAGTACTAATGGGGAATTAGGGCCTAGTTTGGGCTCAGTTAATTTTCGCATTTCCATGACCCCATAATTCATCTTCATAGAATGTAACTCAATATTTTTAAAATTCTTATTAGAAACTTTCATCACTTTAAGCTCGATATTAGAATTAATTGTGGCAAACCCAGCTGTAACATCTACACCTGGCCTTGGTTTTTTAATAAATGCGTTTGAAATAGAAATATTATCGGCTGAAAATACAATTGATGGTATTAAAATTAATAATAAACTAAGTTTCGTTCTCAGATGATGTAACATTTTTTTTTCCTTTAATGATGAATTTTTCTGATGCCCAGGCACCAAGATCGATTAGTTTGCATCTCTCCGAACAAAAAGGTTTGTATGAGGCATTTTGTTCAGGATCAAATAACTTTGAACATGTAGGACAATTTTTCACTTGTTAATTATTGATGACTTACGCCTATTTTAAATTTAATTGGTTTTTTTAATTTTATAGCTTTATTAGTTGAATTAAATTGTATATTTATTGTGTACTTATTTGATGTGAGATTAGGGAATAAATTCAATTTTTGTGGTGTTTGTATTTGAATTAGATCATGTTTAGCAGCGGGATCTAATTGGTAACTTACCAACCCATTTTCCAAGCTACTTAAACTCTCAAATTTTATCGTATCTCTTATAATTTCTAGGTAAGTTCTGAGGCTATTAAAGATAGGTATATAGGGTTCTATCTTCTTTATAAAATAGTTTTGTTTTGTTTTTGGACTATTTGATTGAATCCAAAGTTGAAGTCGGGGGAGATCACTCGATACAATGCCTGATGGACTTATGGATGCGGTTTTGATTTCTTGTAAAAACTTATCATTGCCAAAAAAATTTCCTTGTGTGACGTTAAGCTTGTCTAGGTCTTTTTTTGCAGTAACTAACTTTTTAATTTGCTCTAAATTTTTTTTGGTTTTACTAAGTAGCTTTTTCTTGGTGATCAATTTGTCAAGTTCCTGAACAATTTCTATTTTTATGTCCGCTCTTGAAGCTACTGCATGCATATGGAAATACGATTGAAAACAAGAAAATTCAGAAAAAGCATTCATATTGTTAATTTGGTTATTTAGCCTTGTAAAAACATTTTCTAATGAAATTAACCTACGAATTCTTTCATTAAGTGGTAATTCAAATTTATGCACTATTTTTTTCCTTAAGTAAAACTTTATAATAATTTTCTAACTGATCTCTTAAATTATCAAAATTACTATTATTTAATATAACCTTATCTGCTAATTTTATCTTATCTTTCCTGCTCATTTGATTTGTAACAATCCTTCTTGCAAAAGCTTCAGAAATATCATCTCTCTCAATTACTCTTTTTAATTGTAATTTTTCATCACAATCGATTAATAATGATTGTGAAATTAGTTTCAAATAATTTTTTGTCTCAAAAAGTAAAGGAATTACTATTACCACATATTTTTCTTCTGTTAAGTTATTTAATTCAGATTCACATTCATCAAAAATTATAGGATGCAAGATTAATTCAATTCTTTTTTTTAAATCATTTGATGAAAATATATCTTCCTTCAATTTATCTCTAAGAATATTACCTTCATTATCAAAATATTTTCTACCAAAATTTTCTGAAATTTTTTTATGCCCAGATTCTCCAGACTTTAAAACTTTATGCGTAATTTGATCAAGGTCTATAATTTTAAAACCCATGTCTTTGAGTATATTTGCAGCTGTACTCTTACCGGAACCAATACCACCAGTTAATCCAATAATATACATAGTAGACCTTTAAATTTATAAAACTATCACCATATTAATGCTATTGATTATATGATAGATTGTATAAATAGATATGAATAATAACGAAAAAAATAATAAACTTAAAAAAAATGATTTGATTTTCTCAGACGCAGTTGTTTGTAAAGTAGAGCTTGATTTAGGAAAGTGGCTTGAGCAACTAACTGGAGGCAAAGGTTGGGAAATATGGTCTGAATCCGAAAACGAACATTATGTTTCATATCATTTAAAATTTAAAAGTCAAAATGCAGAAGTAACTTTATATCATTCTGGCCATGCAATTGTTTTCATTGACGAAAAATCAGTATTTGAGGGTGATTTAATTAAAAAAAGAAGCTCTGTAGCTAAATTAAGTTACTTTAATATCGATGACGGTGAAAAAATTTCTCTTCACTAATTTGACCATTTAAATTGATCTAAATAATGAGAATTTAGCGAGGTTGAATAAACTTTCTTGAAAGACCTTGTCGTGATCTCCATCAAGAAGTGCCTCAATTTTATCAAGGTGTTCGTTTGCAATTTCTTTTATTTCATCAATTGCACCATTTTTTTGGATGAGAGACACTATGCTGGGTAGATAGTTGATATCACCTGTTTTAATAGCGGTATTTAAAATTTCCCTATCTTTACTGTTAGACATCTTTATCGTCAAGATTAAAGGAAGCGTTACCTTTCCCTCTCTAAGGTCATCACCAATATTCTTCCCAATCTCATTTGAATTACCAGAATAATCTAGAATATCATCTGCCAATTGAAAAATTATTCCAAAATGTTTGCCTATTTGAGAGTAAAGCTCAATTTGATTACTATTCTTTTTATTTAAAATTGCTGCAATTTTTCCACAAGCTTCAAATAATTTTGCAGTCTTAAAATCAATTACTTCAAAATATTGCGTTTCATTAATTTGAGGATTATGACTATTAATCAGTTGGAGCACTTCCCCTTCAGAAATTTTATTTGTGGCATCAGCTAGGACTTTCATAACGCTCATGTCATCTATTTTGACCATCATTTGAAAAGAACGTGAATATAGAAAATCGCCAACAAGAATACTTGCTGAATTTCCAAAAACTGCATTAGCCGTTTGAATATTACGTCTTTTTGTAGATTGATCAACAACATCATCGTGAAGCAGAGTTGCTGTATGAATAAATTCTATGATTGCAGCAACATCATGATTTGACTTAGTTATTTTTCCATCTAGACCGGCTAAGAGTAAGTGGAAAATTGGGCGCATTTTTTTCCCACCACTATTCAATATATACGTTGAAATTTGATTTATAACAGGAATATCAGAGCTTAGGTGGCTTTTAATTACTTTATCAACGCAATTAAGGTGGTCATGAATAGGTTTTGTGATTTCTTTGAGCTTCACTCTGATTTTATCATCTAACTTGAAATGGAAAATTTTAACATACGAAGAATCAATCAGCCGATAAATCAAAAGTTGGTAAAAGGTAATTTTATTAAAATCAAGCCTACTAGTAATTGATATATTAATTTTTTTTCAGTATAATCGCGAGTCTATTTAAGTTATAAAGGTTGCACTGATGTATGCATTAATCAAGACAGGCGGTAAACAGTTTAAAGTCTCAGAAGGTCAACTCCTAAAGGTTGAAAAATTGAGTGCTGAAGTTGGTAAAGCTTATAATATAGATAATGTTCTTTCAGTCATTGACGGTGAAAAAGTAACCATTGGAACCCCATTAGTTAAAGGCGCAGTTGTAAATACAACGGTCGTTTCTCATGGCAGGGGTGAAAAAGTTAAAATATTCAAGATGAATAGAAGAAAACATTATAAAAAATCGCAAGGACATAGACAGAGTTTTACAGAAATTAAAATTGATAAAATAATTGTTAAATAAGGGTTTTTAATGGCACATAAAAAAGCAGGCGGTAGCTCTAGAAACGGTAGAGATTCAGAATCTAAAAGATTAGGTTTAAAAATATTTGGAGACCAACACGTCAAAGCTGGTGGAATAATACTTAGACAACGTGGAACTAAAATGCACCCAGGTGAAAATGTTGGGCTAGGAAAAGACCATACATTATTTGCTAAGGTGGCTGGTAAGGTTAGCTTCACAACCAAAGGTGCTTTAAAAAGAAGGCTAGTTAACGTTTCGCCTTCATAAGGAAAAAATAATTCTAATTAAAGCCCTGTCAGATGATAGGGCTTTTTTATTTGGTGGTATCTGATGAAGTTTATTGATGAAGCAACTATAAATATTTATGCCGGTGACGGTGGAAATGGTATTGCTACCTTTAGACGGGAAAAATATGAGCCTATGGGGGGTCCCAACGGAGGGGATGGGGGAAGAGGCGGAAATATATTTTTTGAAGCAGATGAAAATGTAAATACTCTAATAGATTTTAGGTATGTAAAAAATTATAGAGCCCAAAGAGGTGAAAATGGTAAAAGCTCAGAGTGTTATGGAGCAGGAGGCTCAGATCTAACACTAAAAGTGCCAGTAGGGACACTTATTACTGAAAAACAATCAGGACAAATATTTGCTGATTTCAATCAGCATGGAATCAGGAAACTTTTGGCAAAAGGAGGAAAGGGTGGCTTAGGTAATGTTCACTTTAAATCCAGCACAAACAGAGCACCAAGACAATTTACAGAAGGAGAGCCAGGGCAGGAATTTGAGCTATATTTAGAGCTAAAGGTATTGGCAGATGTAGGTTTATTAGGAATGCCCAATGCTGGAAAATCGTCTTTAATTCGTCAAGTTTCAGCTGCAAAACCAAAAATTGCAGATTATCCATTTACTACATTACAACCAAATCTAGGTGTAGTGAAAGTTTATGATCAAAAAAGTTTTGTAATGGCAGACATTCCTGGTTTGATTGAGGGGGCCTCTGATGGACATGGCTTAGGACATCAATTTTTAAGGCACCTATCCCGAACAAAAATATTATTGCATTTAGTTGACGTAGCGCCATATGATGAAAGAATAGATACCATAGAAGAAATTAAAAAGATTATTCTTGAATTAAAAAAATATGACGAAGAATTATACAAAAAACCAAGATGGTTGATTTTAAATAAAATTGATTTAGTAGGCGACATTGATCAGATAAAAGATAAAATTATTAACGAGTTAAATTGGAAATCACCAATATTTTCGATATCAGCTATTAATGGTGAAGGTTGTAAAGATTTGACTAGAAAAATTATGGATTATATTGAAACTATATAAAATATGAAAAAATTTAAATTTTCTGAATCAAAAAAAATTGTTATAAAAATCGGTACAAGCACCATAACTAATAATTTGGGGTTTGATGAAGAGTTTTTAACTAAATTATCTTCAGAGGTATCTGGTTGGCTTGATAGTGGGATTGGGGTGGTTATTGTTTCAAGTGGCGCAGTTTTTGCTGGCCTTAAAAAACTCAAAGTAGAAGTAAAGCCTAGTACCTTAAGTGATCTTCAGGCTGCTGCAGCTGTAGGTCAAATGGATTTAGCCCAAGCCTATAAAGATGCATTTATGCAAAACAAAAAAATTGCTGCTCAAGTTTTATTAACTCATGAAGACTTGAGTGATAGAAAAAGATATTTAAATGCGCGATCAACAATAAATAACTTAATTGGAAGAGGGGTAGTTCCGATCATTAATGAAAATGATACTGTTTCAACTGAGGAAATACAATTTGGTGATAATGATAACCTTGCAGCAATGGTGGCCAACCTCATCGAAGCAGATTATCTAGTTTTATTAACTGACCAAGAAGGTTTATTCTCTGATGATCCTACTATCAATAAAAATGCCTCTCTTTTAGAAAAAGCTTTTACTGATGATAAACAACTTGATTTAATAGCAAAAAAAACATCTTCAGCTTATGGAACAGGAGGTATGGCTACAAAAATTGAAGCTGCTCGAAGAGCGTCTTTAAGCGGAACGCATACCATTATTGCAAATGGAAAAACGCATGAAACATTATTTAAGCTATTTAATGATAAGTCGGTGGGTACTTTTTTAGAATCAAGGCTTGAAAAAAAATTAGCAAAAAAAAAGTGGCTTGCTGATAACCTTAGAAGTTGTGGAAAATTAATTTTAGATGAGGGAGCGTCTTTAGCTTTATTGGACAAGGGTAAAAGTCTTCTCCCTGTTGGTGTTTTAAAGGTTGAAGGTAAGTTCGAGCGAGGTGAAGTTGTTATTTGTATAGATCATATGGGTAAAGAGATAGCTAAAGGTCTAGTAAATTATAGCTCAGATGAATCAAAAAAGATTTGTGGAATATCAAGTAACGAAATTAAATCTGTTTTAGGCTTTGTAAATGAGGTTAATATTATTCATAGAGATAATCTTGTAATTCTTTAAAATCTTAAGGGGGAGAAATGAATAAAGAAAAAGTGGTTGTTGCGATTGTGATGGGTTCAGACAGTGATTGGCCAACAATGAAGCATGCGGCAACAATTTTAGATGATTTCGGAATTAATTATAAAGCCGAGGTTGTTTCTGCTCATAGAACGCCTGACCTTATGTATTCATTTGCAAGCGATGCAGAATCGAATGGGTTTAAAGTAATTATTGCGGGCGCCGGAGGCGCTGCTCATCTTCCTGGTATGATTGCCTCTAAAACAAACCTTCCTGTATTGGGGGTGCCCATTAAAACAACTTATTTAGAAGGCAAAGACTCATTGCTTTCTATCGTACAAATGCCAAAAGGGATCCCTGTTGCAACTTTTGCAATTGGCGAAGCAGGAGCCTATAATGCTGCACTTTTTGTAGTGAGGCTACTTTCAGAGCAAAATAAAGACCTTAAAGATAGGCTTGAGGAGTTTTCAAAAAATCAAGAGCAAAAAGTTTTAAATATGAAATTAGAAAGCTAATAAGTATGGATAAAGTTATAAAACCAACTTCTATGTTGGGTATGTTGGGGGGCGGTCAACTAGGAAAATTTTTTGTTATTGCTGCCCAAAACTTGGGATATCAAGTTACCGTTCTTGACCCTGATCAAAAGAGTCCTGCTGGAAAAGTTGCAAATAAGCATATTTGTAGTTCATTTTCTGATCAAGCTGCACTGGATTTGATGAGCAAAGAATGTATGGCAATATCAACTGAATTTGAAAATATTCCTTCAGAAACCATTAAGTATCTTGAGCAGAAAGTAAGAACCCACCCAAATTCAAATGCAATTTCAATCGTCCAAAGAAGAGTTGAAGAGAAAAAATACATTAAAGAACTTGGGATTCCAATCGGCTCGTATGAACCTTTAAAGTCAAATCAGTTTTTTCTTGAGTTTAAAGATACACAAATTTTTCCAGCAATTCTTAAACAATCACAATTTGGATATGATGGGAAAGGCCAAACTCATGTAAATAGCATAAATGAAGTTAAAGCTATTTTTGACAATTCAAAAGAAAAAGAATTTGTTTTAGAGAAGAAATTAGATTTAGATAAAGAGATTTCTGTAGTCTTGTCTAGATCGCTAAATGGGGTAACAAAAATATTTCCTGTAATAGAAAATCAGCATAAGGCAGGTATACTTGATTTATCTATCGTCCCAGCAAGAGTTAGTGAGGATTTTAAAAAAGAAGCTACAGCTTATGCCTTGGATATAGCTAATAATCTTAATTATGTAGGAACGATTGCGGTAGAATTTTTTATATCTGAAAATAAGCTTTATGTAAATGAGATTGCACCTAGACCCCATAATTCGGGGCACTTTTCTTTGGATGCTTGTAATGTAAGTCAATTTGACCAGCAGGTGCTTGCGCTTATAGGGAGAGATCTTGAGGATATTAGATTAGAAAAAAATGCTGTGATGTTAAATTTATTAGGCGATTTATGGTTACAGAATGGAGAAATTAAAAAACCTAAATTTGAGGAAGTGGAAGGTAATGATATAAACATACATTTATATGGAAAAGATTCCCCAAGAATAGGTCGTAAAATGGGTCATATAACGCTCGTTGGGGATGACATTGAGAATTTAATTATAAAAGCAGAAGAAATTAGATCTAAACTATGGCGATAGTAATAAAATAATCAAGTAATTACATAGATTTGATTGCAGAGTTAAGTCTAGATTTATGTCGAGCAGCCTTATTTTTATGAATAATTTTTTTATCAGCAATTCTATCTATAACTGAAACATTTTCATCAAAAGCTTTTTTTGCGACCTTGCTATCACCACCAGCAATGGCTAATTTAATTTTCTTAATAGCCGTTCTAAGTGTTGAGCGAAGCCCGGTGTTATGAGCTCTTTGTTTGACTGTTTGCCTTGCTCTCTTTCTTGTTTGTGCCGTGTTGGCCATGAACTATTTCCTTACAACAAATTTTAAGTTGTGTATTCTATCTATTTTATTAGCTTGATACAAGTTTATTTGAATGAATTTCATAAATTTGGCTAAATAATTGATTGAACATAATAAAATTGGTTCTGTTACCGTGATAAAATCATCAGAATCTAAATAAAAAATAGTTGCCTATGAACTTATTTAAAACATTCTTTGGTATTGGGGGAATGACAACAATATCAAGAATCCTTGGGTTTATTAGGGATACAGTTATTGCAAGAATTTTTGGAGCTGGGCTTGCTAGTGATGCATTCTTTGTTGCATTTAAAATTCCAAATTTATTAAGAAGAATATCTGCTGAAGGCGCGTTTACCCAAGCCTTCGTTCCCATATTAACCGAGTATAAGACACAAAACTCATCACTCGAGGTAAGAGCCTTCGTAAATAAAATTTCTACCCTATTAGGCCTGTTCCTTGTTTTGATTACAATCTTAGGAATCTTTGGGGCACCATGGATAATTTATATAACAGCACCTGGGTTTGTATCCAATCCTGAAAAATACAATTTAACTGTAGATTTACTAAAAATTACATTTCCTTATATATTTTTTATTTCTCTTGTTTCTATGGCAGGAGGTATCCTAAATACATTTGGTAAGTTTATCGTTCCGGCTTTCACCCCTGTTTGGTTAAATATCTCTTTTATTATTGGTGCATTATATTTCGCTGAATTTTTTAGTGAGCCAGCTTATGTTCTCGCTTGGTCAGTTTTCTTTGGTGGTATTTTTCAATTAATCTTTCAAATTCCATTTTTAAAACAGATAGGCTGTATACCAAAACTAGATTTTAATTTTAAAGATGCAGGTGTTTGGAGGGTATTAAAATTAATGGGCCCATCTATATTGGGTGTTTCTGTTGCTCAGATTTCACTTCTTATCAATACAATCTTTGCTTCATTTTTATCTGTGGGAAGCATTTCTTGGCTTTATTATGCAGATAGATTACTTGAGTTTCCTGCAGGAATTTTAGGTGTAGCCTTAAGTACCATGCTTTTGCCAAGCTTATCTAAAAGTTTATCGAATAAAAATAAATCTGAGTATTCTGAATTAATTAATTGGGCACTAAAATTAGGTATTTTGTTAGCTGCACCTGCAGCGGTAGGTCTAGCAATGCTTGGAGTACCCTTAATTACGACTCTTTTTTTCTATGGTGCATTTACTGAATATGATATTTTGATGACTCAAACAGCGCTTCTTGCCTATAGTATTGGATTGGTAGGTTTAATTTTAATTAAAATTTTAGCCCCAGCTTTTTATGCGCAACAAAATATTAAAACGCCAGTAAAAATTGCAATTTTTACTTTATTTTGTACTCAGGTTATGAATTTATTATTCGTAGGCTATTTAAAACATGCGGGGCTTGCTCTAGCGATTGGTTTAGCAGCATGCATTAATGCTGGTTTATTGTTTTATTATTTAAGGAAGGAGAAAGTTTTTAAATTAAACCATGATTGGGGAAGATTTCTTTTTAAAATACTTATTTCGTTGAGTTTAATGGTTATTAGTTTATTTTTCCTCCGGGGGACTTTCGAGGAGTGGGTAGATTATTCATTTTTAGAAAGATTAGGTAATTTAATATTCATAATCCTAATTAGTGGAATTATTTATTTCACAAGCCTAAGATTATTAGGCTTTGATTTTAACGGTTTTTTTAAAAAGACCCTTAATTCGTTGTGATTATAGTAAGAGATTTAAATTGTGAGCAACCTCCTTGCGTAATTACAATAGGTAATTTTGATGGAATACATTTGGGCCATCAGGCTTTATTAAAGGAAGTAAAAAAAAGAGCATCTAATTTAGGGTTACAAAGTGCAGTGATGACTTTTGAACCCAATCCTAAAGACTTCTTCTCTCCAGATAATATACAAACACGTATTTCAAGTTTGAGAGAAAAAATAGAATTTTTTTACAAAATAGGCTTTGATCGAGTTCATATTGTTAAATTTAATCAAAAATTTTCACAGCTCAGTAAAGAGGCATTTATAAAAATTTTAGTTAAAAATTTAAAAGTAAAAGAAATTGTTGTTGGCGAAGACTTTTGTTTTGGAAAAGGGAGAGAAGGAAGCTTAAAAGACTTATCAGATAACGATATCAAAATGAATATCCAGAATAAAGTCATCATGAATAGTAATAGGGTTTCAAGTACTTTAATAAGGCAGTTTTTAGCTCATGATAATCTTGAGGAGGCAAATCAGTTTATTGGAAGACCTTACTCAATTTCTGGAAAAGTTATTCACGGTGAAAAAAGAGGAAGAGAAATTGGTTTTCCAACTGCAAATATCCATATGAAGCATAATCGACCTCCATTAAGTGGTGTCTTTGCTGTAAAATCTGACAAATACTTTGGTGTTGCCAATTTAGGTTTTCGTCCTACTTTTGAAGGGGATAAAAAATTGCACCTTGAAGTACATTTTTTAAATTTTTCCTCAGATCTTTATGGGCAACACATAAGCATAGATTTTTTGAAAAAATTAAGAGGTGAAATAAAGTTTTCCTCAGTGGAAAAACTAAAAGAACAAATTGTAGAAGATATTAAAAATGCAAAACTTTTTTTTGATAAACAAAATTAATGACCGAAATTAATAAATATAAACTTAATCTCCCTGAAACTAGTTTTCCAATGAGAGGTAATCTTGCGAAAAGAGAACCTGATTGGCTAAAGAGCCTAGAAGATAGAAAAATCTATGACTCCATAAGAAAAGCTAGACGGGGGATGAAGAAATATATTCTTCATGATGGTCCTCCTTATGCGAATGGTAATATTCATATTGGTCATGCAGTCAATAAAATATTAAAAGATTTCATAATTAAATCAAAAACTTTTTCTGGCTTTGATGTTCCCTTTGTGCCTGGGTGGGATTGTCATGGTTTACCCATAGAGTTGGTCATTGAAAAAGAATATGGGAAAAATTTAAACCCAAAAGAATTTAGAAGGCTTTGTAGAGCTTATGCAAAGGAGCAGGTAGAAAATCAAAAGAAAGATTTCAAGAGATTAGGTGTATTTGCGGAATGGGATAGGCCATATCTTACGATGGATTTTAAAATTGAAGCAAACATCATAAGATCACTAGCAAAAATTTATGACAATGGATATTTATATCAAGGCGGTAAGCCAGTCAATTGGTGTACTGATTGTGGGTCTGCCCTAGCTGAGGCTGAGGTAGAATATGAGGATAAAAAATCTACAGCAATAGATGTGGCATTTAAGTGTATTGATAAAGCAGTCATAGAAAATATTTTTAATTACAAAATTAATAAAGATATTTTTGCGGTTATTTGGACAACTACTCCATGGACTCTTCCGGCGAATGAAGCAATTAGCGTAAATCCAAAACTTCAGTATGGATTATACGAAATTGAAGATAAAGCGTTTATCCTCTCAACTGAGCTAGCAAAAGAAAAGTTATTATCATATAAACTCGAAGGCAGCCTCAAAGCCTCCTGTATCGGAGAAGCACTTGAAAATGTTCAATGCCGTCACCCATTCAAAGAAAAAAATGTGCCAATAATATGTGGTTCACACGTCACAACAGAATCTGGAACAGGTTTAGTCCATACTGCACCAGCTCATGGTGTGGATGATTATGTAGTAGGCAGTCGTTACGACCTTCCTGTTGAAAGCCCTGTAGACAAGGACGGAAAGTTTTTAAAAGATACAGATATAGTTGGATCTCTTAATGTTTGGGATGCAAATAAAAAAATTATTGAGATACTTGAGGCAAAAAAATCACTCATATCCATAGAAAAGTTTACCCATAGTTATCCTCATTGTTGGCGACATAAAACACCAATTATTTTTAGAGCGACAGAGCAATGGTTTATTGGAATGGATGAGAAAAATAAAAAAAACCATACCTTACGTAATCAAGCTGAGGAAGAAATTAACAAAACCAGTTTCTTTCCAAATTGGGGTGAGGGAAGGCTAAAATCTATGATTGAAAAGAGGCCAGATTGGTGTATTTCCAGACAAAGGTCGTGGGGTGTACCAATACCCATATTTTTAAATAAGAAAACAAATTTACCACATGCTAATACACTTTCATTTTTTGAAGAGATTGCAAATAAGGTTGAAAAGGATGGGATGGACGCTTGGTTTGATCTAGATCTTGATGATATTCTAGGTGATGATGCTTCAGATTATATTAAATCAACTGATACATTAGATGTATGGTTTGATTCTGGAACAACTCATCAGTCTGTAATTAAAGATAGAGAAGAGTTAAGTTATCCTGCAGACCTATATCTTGAAGGTTCTGATCAACATAGAGGTTGGTTTCAATCAAGCCTTCTTACTGGATGTGCAATCAGTAGTGAAGCTCCATTTAAAGGGTTATTGACTCATGGGTTTGTAGTTGATGGTGAAGGTCATAAAATGAGTAAGTCTAAGGGAAATGTAATATCACCTCAAAAAATTATTAATCAATATGGAGCAGATATTTTGAGGTTATGGGTTGCTTCAACTGACTACTCTGGAGAGCTTAATATTTCCGATGAAATTATGAAAAGAGTCGCGGATAGTTACAGAAGAATAAGAAATACCTTAAGATTCCTTATTTCTAATATTGAGGATATAGATAAAGAAAAAGAAATAATGGCACCAGAAAAAATGTTGTTTATTGATAGATATGCTTTGTATCAATCTAAGATTCTTCAAGAATCAATAATTAAAGATTATGATGCATTTAATTTTTATTTAGGAGTACAAAAATTTGTTTCTTACTGCTCAGAAGATTTGGGAGGTTTTTATTTAGATGTAATTAAAGACAGACTTTACACAATGAAAGAAAGCTCGCATGGGCGTCGATCTGCACAAAGTGCATTATTCCACATTACACAGTCTTTGATCAGGATAATGGCTCCGATTTTAAGTTTTACAGCTCATGAAGCCTTTGAAGTGATATTCAAAAAAAATAAAAAAAATATTTTTATAGAAAATTGGTATCAATTTCCAAAAAATTTGATTCAAGATAAAGAAGTGAGTGATTGGAATAATATTTTAGAAATTAGAGGGCTAGTTAACAAAAAAATTGAAGAGCTCAGGGAAAAGGGCAATGTGGGATCATCGCTTCAGTCTGAAATTGAAATTAATGCGCCTTCAGAAACTTATAAAAGCTTAAAGGTATTCGAAAAAGAATTGAAGTTTATTTTTATTGTCTCAAAAGTTAGTTTAAAGGAAGGCAATAAACTTGAAATCAAGGTAAATAAAAGCCAGTATAAGAAATGTGAGAGATGTTGGCACTACTGTGAGGACGTTAGTCATGATGACCAACATAAAGAATTATGCAGTAGATGCATAAATAACCTTTTCAAGGAAGGTGAAGCAAGACTTTATGCTTAAACTATATCTAATAAGTGCACTTATTTTTATATTAGATATTCTAACTAAAAATCATGTTCAAAAAGTCATTCCATATGGAGAAAGAATTGAGGTAAATTCTTTTTTTAGTTTTGTACATTTTCAAAATTCAGGCGCAGCATTTAACTTTTTGAGTGATCAAGCAGGATGGCAAAGATATTTTTTAATTACCGTTTCAATATTTGCTATTTTTTACATACCATTCCTAATTAACCAAAATAAAAAAAATATGCCAGTTGTATTAGGTCTTATCCTGATTCTTGGAGGAGCTTTTGGTAATCTTTATGATAGAGTATTTTATGGCTATGTTATTGATTTTATTTATTTAAATGTGGGCCAATTTTATTGGCCAGCATTTAATATTGCGGACAGTGCAATTTCGATCGGTATATTACTATTTCTTTATGGGTCCTTTAAAAATTATAAAAATCTGAAGCTGAAGGGGAAGGTTTGATTCAGATTTTTGGAAAAATATCAGAATTAACAAGTGGACGAAGGCTTTATGATATCACTCCTAAAATTATAGATTGGATTGAGTCGGAAGAAATTAAATCAGGCTTATTGACATTAAATATTAAACACACATCCGCAAGCCTTTTGGTAAATGAAAATTATGATTCTGATGTTTTATATGATCTGGAAAATTTCTTATCAAAGTTAGTTATTGATGGAGATGAATCATATAGTCATACTTCAGAGGGGCCAGATGACATGTCTGCGCATATACGGACTGCACTTACACAAACAAATTTATCTTTCTCTGTCAGAAATAAAAAATTAAACTTAGGAACTTGGCAAGGAATTTTTTTATATGAACATCGATTTGGAAGTTTTAATCGATGTGTCGACTTACATTTTATTGGTGAGTAGATTTATTTAGTCCATTTAAGGGGATTGAAAGGTTTTCCATTGTGCCTTAATTCATAATAAAGACCATTGTATTTATTCCCACCACTATTACCGGATAATGCGATGACTTCCCCGCCTTTAATGTAATCACCTTTTTGTTTTAAAAGTGAATCATTATTACCATAAAGGCTCATATAATTTTTTCCATGATCAATAATGATAATATTTCCAAATCCTCTTAACCAGTCAGAAAAAACAACTTGACCAGAGGCAACAGACTTTACATTTGAACCCTCTTCAGCCTTTATGAAAAGACCTTTCCATCTGGTTCCTGTATCCCATCTCTTTGAATTATACTTATAGACAACTTTTCCTTTAACAGGCAGATTGAGTTTCTTTTTAAGTTTTGCAAAATTTACTTTATAAGCTTTTATATCAACAACTTTTTTATCATCGATAATATCTTTTTTTTCAGCCTTTCTTCTTTTTTCTTCAGCTTTAAGCTTTAACATTAAATTTTTTACTAGAGAAGTTAATTTTTTTTCATCTTGTTCTAACTTAAGTTTCTTACTTTTTTGTGATTTAAGTTTTTTTGTAATTTTGTTTAAAGTTATTTTCTTGGCCTTTTTCTTTTTCTCTAATTTCTTTGCATTCTTTTCTTTTTCTTTTCTTAATTTAGAGACAGATTTAAGAATTTTTTTTGTTGATTTTTTTGTTGCTGTGATTTTTTCTTTAGTTTTATTAATCTCAAGAATATTTTCATTTTGTGCTTTGGTGAGAAATCCAATATAGTTAACTTGCCTAGATACTTCGTTTGGATTTTCCCCTTCAAGGAATAATTGTAAGTAGCCTGGTTTTGGTTTTATATAAGATTGATAGAGTATTTCATTTTGTAACTTTTTTCTTTCATTCATCTCCGCTTCTAATTTTTTTAATTTTTTGTTTAGTTTGGCTAATTTCTTTTTGTTTGCTTTTTGCTTCTTTTTTACCTTATAAATTTCTTTTTTTGCTGCACTTATTTCTTTCTCATGTTTTTTTAGTGATTTGTTTAATCCTTTTTTAACTTTTGAATTTTTTTTAATCTCTTTATCAATTAAATTAATTTGTTTTTTTATTTCAGTTAGGTTGTTTTTAGCGTCGTCTGTTTCACCCGCTCCAAGTGAAAACGAAATGATTAAAAATATAAGAGTGAGGAGTATTTTTTTAAATTTATAGAAGTAATTATGATTCAATTAAATTTTTTCCAGTCATTTCTTTTGGTTTTCTCTCGCCCATTAACTCAAGGATTGTAGGTGCTATATCTGCAAGAGTCCCCCCGTCTTTAATTTTTTTAATTTGCTTGCCTACATATAAGAATGGCACTTTATTGATTGTGTGTTGAGTATGCTTTTGTTGATTTTTTTTATCCATCATTTCTTCTGCGTTACCATGATCGGCAGTAATAATTATCTGCCCTCCAACCTTTTTAATTGTTTTAAAAATTAATCCAATACACTTATCAATTACTTCAATCGCCTCAATTGCAGCTGCTAAATTTCCTGTATGGCCAACCATATCTCCATTTGCATAATTACAAACAATTAAATCATAATTTTCTGACATGATTGCCTCATTTAATTTATCTGTAATTTGATAAGCACTCATCTCTGGTAATAAGTCATATGTTTTGACTTTTTGTGATGGAATCAAGATTCTATCCTCACCCTTATAGCTTTCTTCATGACCTCCATTAAAGAAAAAAGTTACGTGAGGATATTTTTCTGTCTCAGCTATTCTAAGTTGAGTTTTATTTAATGCTGATACATATTCACCTAAAGAATTTTTAATATTAATCGGTTTAAATATACATTGAGATTTTTTTTGTCTTTCATCGTGGCTAGTTAATGTAAAGTAGTCTATATTTTTTGGTGAAGAGGTACGTTCAAAATTATCAAATGCTTCATCTAAAATACTATTGGTTAATTGCCTTGCTCTATCAGATCTAAAATTCATAAAAACAACCATATCGTTATCCTGAATTCCTGTGTAACTTTCAGTAGATTTTATTAAAGTAGGATAAACGAATTCGTCAAACTCATCTCTCTTATAGGCTTTCTCGAGTGCTTGTTGAGCCGAGGGTGCTGTATATTTTGAGGATGCTTTTACAATTGCATCATAGGCTAAATTTGTCCTTTCCCATCTGTTGTCCCTATCCATAGCATAAAATCTTCCTGAAACTGTTTTAATTTCTCCAAGACTTATTTTATTGCAAAAATCTTCTAATTTTTTTATGTACATTGATGCAGATTTTGGAGGCGTGTCTCTTCCATCCAAAATTGAATGAATAAATACTTTCTTAACATTTTGATTTTTTGCGTGTTTTACTAAGGCTAGTATGTGATCTATGTGGCTGTGAACTCCCCCATCAGATAAAAGTCCAAAAATATGCAATGCATTATTATTTATTGAAACTTTATTTAGACCTGCGTTTAAAACTTCATTTAAAAAAAAGCTTCCATCATTAATTGACCCATTAATTCTGTCTAGGTCTTGGCTTATAACTCTGCCTGCCCCAATGCATAGATGCCCAACTTCAGAATTTCCCATTTGCCCCTCAGGAAGACCAACATAAGATTCTGATGCATCTATTAAGGTATTTGGATAATTTTTTCGTAATAGGTCCCAGTTTGGGGTGTTTGCTTGAGAAATGGCATTATATTCAGCCTCATCCTTATGCCCAAAGCCATCAAGAATTAGCAGTAATAAAGTATTTTTTTTCATTTTTAGTCTTGGAAATGAATTTTTGTTTGTTCTATACGTCAATTATAATACTAAAAAGTATTAATTATTTATCTATTAAGGTTAGCTCATGAAAGAAATACTAATGTACAGCTCTCAATTTTGCCCTTATTGTGTAAATGCGGAGAAACTTCTGCAAAACAAGGGAGTAAAAAATATAAAAAAAATTATGGTTGATGAAGATCCCGCTTATATGGATGAGATGATTAAAATCACTGGTGAAAAAACAGTGCCCCAAATTTTTATTGGTGAAAAACATATTGGTGGATTTGAACAACTTAGATCTATAAATAAAGAAGGAAACCTTGATAAATTAATTTTTAATAAAAAATAATAAAAGCAAATTATTTATTATTACGTGTTTAGGGGATAGAATGACGTTTTAAAATAAACAATTTAATTCAATTAGGAAGGCAAATGGCTGAAGATAAAAAAACAAAGAAAAAAACCGCAACTAAAATAGATGCATCTGAAACAAAAAATCAGGGTCCTGGATTTGGTATTGAAAAACTATTTCTTAAAGATGTATCAGTTGAAATTCCAAACTCACCTGAAATTTTTACAAATAGAGAAGCACCTCAGATCTCAGTCGAGCTGAATAATGCAGCAAAACCACTTTCAGACGGTTACTATGAAGTAAGTTTGCAAATTACAGTAACCTCTAAGCAATCCGAGGAAACAGCATTCTTAGTTGAAGTTACACAATCAGGTATTTTTAAAATCCTAAATGTACCTGAAGACGGTATGGAAATGGTTTTAGCTATTACATGTCCAAATATTTTGTTTCCCTATGCAAGAGAAGCTATTTCAGACTTAGTTACTAAGGCAGGTTTTTCACCTGTAGTTCTTAACCCAATTAATTTTGAAACTATGTATATGCAACAAAAAGAGAAAGCAGCAGGAACCGCTAAAAAGGCAAATTAATTTGTCCAAAAAATTTTATAAGGGAGCTTTATTTTTTGCTCTTGCTTTTGCTAGTTTTTTTGTGCAAGCAGATTTCATTTCTGTTAAATCAAAACAAGCTATCTTGTTCGAAGGACCTTCAAACACTACTGAGAAAATGTTTATTGTTACTGAGGGTTATCCATTGGAAGTCCTTGTAAGCCTTAAAGACTGGAAAAAAGTTAAAGATCATAATGGAAAGATTAGTTGGATAGAGGCAAAAAATACTCAAGATGAAAGAACTGTATTAATTTTAAAAGAAAATACAGTCATTTTTAATCAAGCTAATGATAAAAGCCACAAGCTAGCAAACATAGAAAAATTTGTAGTGTTGAGGTTAAATTCTGCAATGCTTATTGGTGAATGGGCGCAAGTTAAAACTCAAATAGAAGGTCTTGTAGGTTTTGTTAACTCAAAAGAAGTATGGGGTTTATAGGGTGAGGGTTTGTGTTCTAGGGGCAGGTGCTTGGGGAACTGCACTAGCTATTCATTTATCAAAAAAAACTAAAGTGACACTTTGGGCAAGAAATACTAGCCACCTTTCTGGAATGAAAAAATCAAGATCAAATCCTAAATATTTAGGTGATTTTAAATTTCCTGATTTACTCTCACTAAGTGATAATTTTCATGAAGCAGTGACTAACTGCGATTTTATTTTATCAGCAATTCCAACATCTGGGTTCAGAGAAGCGCTTAAGCAATTAAAAACCATTGATTGTAATAAACCTATTTTATGGGCTAATAAGGGCTTAGAGGTTTCATCAGCAAAGCTCCCATTTGAGGTGATACTTGATGAATTTTCAAATGCAGAAAATATTGTAAGTAGTTGGGGTGTTTTATCGGGCCCTAGTTTTGCGGCTGAGCTTATAAGAGGACTACCTACGGCTGTTACAATCGCAACGAACGATAAAGATTTTTCAAGTAATATTGCTCCACTATTTCACCATAATAATATGCGGTCTTATACAAGTAATGATATCGCAGGTGTTTGTGTTGGGGGGGCACTTAAAAATGTCATTGCTATCGCCGCTGGAATTTCTGATGGAATGGGTTTTGGAAATAATGCGCGCGCTGCCCTTATTACCAGAGGCTTAAGTGAAATTAAAAAATTTGGCTTAGAGTTAGGAGCAATGCCTGAAACATTTTCTGGATTATCTGGTATGGGTGATCTTGTCTTAACATGTACGGGAGAATATTCTCGTAATAGAGAAGTTGGCCTAAGGCTCGCAAAAGGGGAGCCATTACAATCAATTTTAGATGGTTTGGGACATGTCGCCGAGGGGGTTTACACGGCAAGAGAGGTCGCTAAACGGTCAAAATTAATAGATATTGATATGCCTATCACTCAACAGGTAAATAATGTTCTTTTCGAGAAAAAATCAGCAAAAGATGCAGTGTTAGAATTAATTGAACGACCAATAAAGCAAGAAATCTAAAATTTAACCTCCGCTTTCAAATTCTAATTGACGCCAAGCTTCATAAATAACTATTCCAACGCTATTTGATAAATTTAAACTTCTGTTGTTTTTGACCATTGGAATCCTTATTCTTTCTTTAATTTTATTAGATTGTAAGATTTCGTCTGGTAAGCCTCTTGTTTCAGGTCCAAAAATAAAAGAGTCATTCTCCTGATAGCTAAAATGCGTATAAATAGATGTAGATTTTGTAGTTGCAGCGAAGATTCTAGTCCTAGCTAAGCTTTTATAGCAACTATCAAATGAATCATATTCTGTGACATTTGCTAAATCTAAATAATCTAAGCCAGCTCTCCTTAAGTTTTTACTACTTATATCGAATCCGTATGGTTTTATTAGATGCAACTTTGAGCCTGTGTTAACGCAAAGACGAATAATATTACCCGTATTTGGTGGAATTTCTGGCTCAAACAGAATAATATTAAACATATGATTAAAATTTATACACTTGTTAATATAATAAATGAAATAGATTAACAATTCATTTATAATGTAATTATATTTTAAAGTATATAGGATTTAATATGACAAAATCAGAATCAGCATTAAAAGAAAAGACTGTTTCATTCATAAATCCAAAAAAAGAACAAAGCAATAATAAAAAAGAGGTTTGGAGTAAAGCGGATATAAAAAAATTTTTCGAAACTCCTTTTAATGATTTAATATTTAACGCTCACCAAGTCCATAGGAGTCATTTTGACCCGAATAGGGTTCAACTCAGCACCTTGTTGTCTATAAAAACAGGAGGCTGTTCAGAAGATTGTGGCTATTGTCCTCAGTCAGCGAGGTATGATACAACTGTCGATAACGAGCCTATTATGCATATTGATGACGTTATTTCAGCGGCTAAACAAGCAAAAGATGCAGGTGCTACAAGATTTTGTATGGGTGCGGCTTGGCGAGGACCAAAAGAAAAGGATATAGGGTTAGTTGAAAATATGATTTCTGAAGTAAAGTCACTTGGACTTGAAACTTGTGCCACACTCGGAATGCTAAAAGATGGCCAAGCAGAAAGACTTAAAGATGCAGGCTTAGATTACTATAATCATAACCTTGATACATCTCCGGAATATTACGGTGATATTATATCAACGAGAACATACCAAGATAGACTGGATACCCTCAGCAGGGTTAGAGATGCAGATATTAATGTCTGTTGCGGTGGCATAGTGGGTATGGGTGAGTCAAGAGAAGATAGAATAAACCTTATCTATCAGCTTGCAAATATGAGCATTCCTCCTGAAAGTGTCCCAATAAATTTACTAACCAAAGTTGAGGGCACCCCTCTAATAGAAGCTCCTGAGCTTGATCATTTTGAGTTTATAAGAATGATTGCAGTAGCAAGAATCTGTATGCCTGAAAGCTTTGTCAGACTTTCTGCAGGAAGGGAAAGTATGAGTGATGGTGTTCAAGCATTAGCTTTTTTTGCTGGAGCAAATTCTATATTTTATGGGGAAGAGCTCTTAACAACAGGAAATCCTGACGTAGAAAAAGATCAGCAATTATTTAAGCGGTTAGACATAAAGCCTATTTAAATGATTCTGTTGGATGATATTAGTAATTCTCTAAAAGATCTAAAAGAGAAATCGCTGCTTAGAAAAAGAGTAGTGATAAATTCCAGAAAAAAAAATTTAATTAAAATTAATGGAAAATGGTTAATTAACTTTTCTAACAATGATTATTTGGGCTTATCCCAAGATATCTCAATAAAGAAAGCTATTATCAATGGTATTAAAAAATATGGTAATGGAGGGACAAGCTCAAATCTTGTCTCAGGCCATACTGAAGTTCATCAAAATATAGAGGGCATTACAAAAAATAATATAGGATTTGAATCATCCATATTATTTTCATCTGGCTATCTTGCAAACTTAGGGCTAATCACGACAATTTCTGATAAAGATTCTTTTATCTATGCAGATAAACTCAATCACGCATCACTAAATGACGCATGTATCTTAAGTAGGGCTAAATTTTTTCGATACCCTCACAAAGATATGGAGTTGTTAGAAAGGCTTCTCAAAAAAAATAAAACAAAAAAAAAGAAATTAATTGTCACTGATGGTGTTTTTAGTATGGATGGGGATTTGGCAGATATCCCAAAATTAGTTCAATTAGCTCAAAAGTATGATGCATATTTGTATATTGATGATGCCCATGGATACGGAGTTCTTGGAAAAAATGGACAAGGAATACTTGAGTATTTTGAAAACACAGGGCCAATGAAGAAAATTCCAAGAGATAGGATAATTTACACAATTACACTCAGTAAGGCAGTTGGTGTATCAGGAGCATTAGTAAATGCATGTAAAAATATTATTAATTTAGTTGTAAATAAATCTAGAACATACATCTATACAACTGCAGAGCAACCCGCATTAATTATGGGTGTAGAGCGTTCGTTTGAAATTATAAAAAAAAATTACTCTCTAAGAGAAAGGTTGAATAAGAGTATAAATTTGTTTAGAAAAAATATTAACAAAAAGAATCTTCTAACAAACTCAATCACACCTATTCAGCCATTGATTATCGAAAGTGCTGAAAAAACAATTAAAATTTCAGAAAAGTTAAATTCATATGGGTTCCATGTTCCAGCCATCAGACCGCCAACAGTTCCAAATAAAAGTTCACGTTTAAGAATTTCAATTTCCACATTGCATTCCCAAGCAGATATAAAAAAGTTAACTAAAGTTATTAATAAAATACTTGATAATGAAAATTAAAGCATATGGAGATAAAGGAGATTCACTTTTATTAATTCACGGGTGGGGGGTGAATAGTGGGATATGGGCTCCGTTAGCAGCTCAATTAAAAAATTTTTTTAAGGTTTATATGATTGATCTTCCAGGGATGGGAAAAAGCTCAACAATCTCACCTTATACATTGGAAAATTTAGCAAAAGAAATTAGAGTTAATATCCCAGTGGACAAGTGCCATATTTTGGGTTGGTCGTTAGGGGGTCAGCTAGCTTTGTACCTAGCAACTAAAATACCTCAGTTTGTTGAAAAAATAATTTTAATGTCTACAACTCCATGTTTTGTTGAAAGGCATGACTGGCCTTATGGCGTAAAAAAACATTTTTTTAATAATTTTGAATTAGAGGCCAAAAAAAGTATAAATGATACTCTTATGAAATTTTTTTTAATTCAAACAAAAGATATTAAGAATGCAAAAGATACAATGAAATTTTTAAAAAGTAATTTTATTAAATCTACTGATCATAATACTCTTGGTATGCAGGGGGCTTTAAAGATTTTGGGTGAAACAGATTTAAGAAAAGACATAGAAAAAATAGATAAACAATCACTAGTTATTGTAGGCGAAAAAGATAGACTTACCCCTCTAGATGCGTCTATATGGCTAAATAAAAACATTAAAACATCTACGCTCATTAAAATAGCTGGTGCTAATCATATGCCATTTATTAGCCATAAAGAAAAAGTAATTAGTTCAGTAATAAATTTTATCAATGATAATTAATAAAACTATAAAAAGAATTGGGTTTAATCGAGCTGCAATTACCTACGATAAGCATGCTGTATTGCAAAAGCAAATATCAAAAGATTTATTTGATCGTTTATCTTTGATTAAAATAGATCCAAATATTATTTTAGATCTAGGTTCCGGTACAGGGGAGAATAATTCAACCTTTAAATCTATTTATAAAAATAAGAGGATTATTAATTATGATTTTTCTGAAAGAATGCTTGAACAAGCCAAAACTAAAGAGAAAAACCTTTTTGGGTTAAAAGATTTATTTGGAAAGTGTAAAGTATCTTATATTTGTGGCGACATAGAAGAATTACCTTTTGCGAAGAACCTCATAGATCTAGTTTGGTCTTCAAGCTCTATTCAATGGTGTACTGATTTAAATAAAACTTTATCTGAAATTAAAAAATCTTTAAATTTCGGAGGTCTGTTCATATTTAGTACATTTGGTCCTAAGACTTTAAATGAATTATCAAATATCAATAAGTCACTTTCAAATAAAGAAACCGTCAATAAATTTCATGATATGCATGAAATAGGTGACATGCTGATTTCAAATGGTTTCTCAGATCCCGTATTAGATTCTGATATATACACTCTTACCTATAGCAATATTGATAAATTATTTTTAGATATTAAAAATATAGGTGCGACCAGTTCTTATAAATCTGATAAACAAGGCCTAATGGGTAAGGGCCATTTAAAAAAAATTAGCATGGAATATGAAAAATATAAACAATCCGGATTATTCCCGGCAACTTATGAAGTTATTTTTGGGCATGCATGGAATATGAATAAGAATCATAACTTCAAAACATTCGAGATAAAAAGTGGATAATTCTTTTTTTATTACAGGTACTGATACAGGCATTGGAAAAACTTTTGTGACATGTATTTTGATGCATTTTATTAATTCTCAACAAAGAAAGGTGATAGGTATGAAGCCAATTGCTGCGGGAATAGATAGAGTTAATGGTCAGACTGCTAATGAAGATGTTCTTTTGCTTAATAATGAATGTAGTTCTGAGTTAAGTTTAGAAGAAATCAATACCTATTCTTTTACTGAACCAATAGCCCCTCATATTGCTGCCAAAAAGAATAAAATAGAAATAGATTTTAATAAAATAAAATTACATGCAGAAAACCTAAAAAAACAAACTGACTTTCTCTTTATTGAGGGGGCAGGTGGTTATTTAGTCCCATTAAATGAGAAAAAAACTATCGCTGATTTAGTTGATGTGCTTAAAATTCCGATTATTGTTGTAGTTGGTATTAAATTAGGATGCATAAATCATAGTCTTTTAACTGTAGAGGCAATTTTGAGCAGAGGCCAAAAGATATTTGGTTGGGTAGCTAACATTGTTGATGAAGATATGCTCGTGGCTGATGAAAATATTTCTTCACTTAAGCAAAGAATAAAGCAGCCACTTATCGGGACTATTCCATTCAGTCCTGGCAATAAATTTTCTAATTTAAAAAATTATATTTCATGGCCAGTTAATTTATAGAGATTATTGTCTGTTATATAAGTTCTAATTTCCTCAGGTAAAATTTTATTTGTATCTTCACTTAATCTAATTTTTTTCCTTACTTCTGAGGAGGCTATATCTATATAATCCATACAATGCCTATAAATATAACCATGTCTTTTTAATTTTAACTTATAAAAGTCTTTCTCTACATTCTGCTTATATAGCTCTTTTATTTCACTATGCTTAATAAGAGAGAGCTTTGAAATTTTTCTATCGATTAAAATGATGTGAGAGTAATTGAGTAATTTTTTCCAATTTTTCCATGTATTAATTTGTAAAAAATTATCACTTCCCATGATAAAAAAATTTATGGCATTACTTTTTTTAAAGAAATATTTGAGTGTATCAAAGGTAAAAGATTTTTTTGAACCAAGACTTTCTTCTACTTCAAAAGTAGAAACTTTCATTTTTTTATTTGTAAGTGCAAGGTTAATCATCTGTAAACGGTGTTTTGCTGGCGTTAAATTCTTTTCTGTAACCGAAATTCCTGTTGGTATGAAGATAAATTCATCAAGACCTAACTTTTTAATTAGGTCATTTGCAATCATCAAATGACCATTATGAATGGGGTCATATGCCCCACCAAAAAGTCCAATAAGGGGAGTTTTTTTTGAGTTATTCTCTAATTTCACCTTGACCAAATACTACATATTTTAATGAAGTGAGTCCCTCAAGCCCGACAGGCCCTCTTGCATGAATTTTATCGGTTGAAATACCAATTTCAGCACCAAGGCCGTATTCGAAGCCATCGGCAAACCTCGTTGATGCATTGATCATCACACTTGATGAATCAACAGCTTTAATAAATTCAAGTCCATTAGCTTCGTTATTTGTAATGATTGACTCTGTGTGTTTTGAAGAATGCTTATTGATATGATCAATTGCTTCCTTTAAAGAGTCGACAATGATGCATGAAATATAAGGGCCAAGATATTCTTCAAAGAAGTCTTGATCTTCAGCAAGTTTTACCTGATTGATAATATGTTTAGTTTTTTTACAGCCCCGAATTTCTATATTTTTTTGATTAAATATCTCATAAATTTTTGGGAGAAAGTCTTTGGCAATTTTGGATGATACAACAAGTGACTCAAGTGTATTACATGTGCCTAATCTTTGCGTTTTTGAGTTATCTACAATAGAAACTGCTTTTCTAATATCTGCAAATTCATCTACATATATATGGCAGTTTCCATCAAGATGCTTAATAACAGGTACAGTTGCTCCATCAGTTATTTTTTGAATAAGACCCTTACCCCCCCTTGGAATAATTACATCAACAAATTCGTCCATACTGATGAGAGTATCAACGAGTTTACGATCTGTAGATTCTATTATTTGCACAGCTTTCTCGGGTAACTTTGATTTAATAAGGGCATCTGTAATCAGCTCCCCTAAATATTTATTGGAGTTTATAGTTTCACTTCCGCCCCTTAAAATAATCGCATTACCTGCTTTTATTGTTAAGGCTGCAGCATCTATTGTCACATTGGGCCTTGATTCATAAATCATTCCGATGACGCCTATAGGCACCCTCATCTGGCAAACCTCAATTCCACTAGGTCTTTTTTGCCTGTTCATTACTTTACCAATGAGATCTTCAAGACATTTTACTTGCAATAAACCGTCACACATACTTTTAATACTGGAATTAGACAATGTCATCCTATCTATAAATGCCTCATCAAAATTACTCTTATTGGCTTTTTCCAAATCCAACAAATTAGATTTTAAAATGCTTTTTTTGTTGTCCTCTAGAGATCTTGCGAGCACTTCAAGAAAATTATTCTTTTGTTCGGTGGTTGCATATGCAAGCTGATGGCTTGATTTTCTTGCACTAACTCCAATATCTCGCATATATTTATCCATTTTTTAAATTGCTCCCTTTATTCATCATTTTTGCAACTCCCATTGAGAATCTATTTATTTCTAACCAGGGATCTCCTATCTTTAAACCTTTGCTTATTTGATCTATCTCCTGAATTTTATTTAGGCAGGCTTTCACTTGTTTAGCACTTAAATTCTTAACCGCGTGGGATGCTAAATTTTGTGAATTTCCGAATAATCTGAGTTTTAAAAAGATATTAGAGTTTGGTTGGTTGGTTGACAGCTTGATTCTTGATATTGCTTTGAAAAACCAAGCAAAAAGACCATTTACCATTACCGGCTGTACCCCTTCTTCTGTAAGATAAATTACTGCTTCATTAGCTTTCCTTAAATTTCCAGTGATGCAATGCTCAATCAAATTAAAACCATCATGTCTCGAACCATTTGTAATATGGGCAGATATTATTTTTTCATTTATTTCCTGATTTGGATAAATTAATTTTAATTTTTTTATATCATTTTCTGCTTGAATTAAGTTACCCATAGAGTAATTCACCAGGAGTTTTTTTGCTTCATTTGTCATGCTAATCTGGTGCAGTTTTATTCTATGCTCTATTGCATCTAATAGTTGTTCATTATTTGGCTCTTCAACATTTAATAAAAGGCAAAAATTTTTGAATAACTCAAACCAATTTTGTTTTTTGTAGTCCTTAAAGTGTTTTTTAAAATAAAAAATGAAATAGTCATCTGAATATTCTTTAATCTTTTGTAATAGAATTTCTTTAATTTCTTTTTTAATAATTCCATCAGCAACATCAATTTCAAATAATCTTTTCTCGCTAAAAAGTGATTTACTATTCAAGATATGGTCTAGATTATGAAGATCAATTCCATTTTCTAGCTTAATTTTAATTTTATCAATGCCATCCTTTTTACATGAATTATTAATATCATCCTTTATAGTGCAAATTTGTACCGCTTCAATACCTACTACAACTAAACAGTTTTTTTTATTTTTATCGAGATTTTCTAAAATATTAGAGGGTGCAAATTTTGCAAACATAATTATTTTGAAAGTGAGAGTTGGGTAGCCATAGTTTTGATTAATTGATCTTCCATACCAGATACCAACCTTTTTTCTTCTTCATCTTTGGCTAAAATATCTGCATCATCATAGGTGTAAGTCCTATTAGCTTCAATTGTGATTGGGTCATTCCAAGGGGTATTTTGATTTTTGAATCGATAGGTAACTTCGTAATCTAGTTGATATTCACTGACTGCACCTGTCCCAGTTAATGATAGGATGGTTTTGGTAAAATTATTTTTTATAATTTCCACAACTTTTTCCGCTTGCGCAGCGTTTTCAATAGAAATTCCTGCTTGTCTAAATTTTCTTTGTAGTGTTTTATTAAAACTTGGGCTTCCACCTGTAATTGAAATTGAATCAAAATTTGCTTGAATATCCCCTCTTAACTGAAAACCACAAGCGCTAAGAAACAATATAAGTGACAGCACAGTTAACTTTTTTAAAAAAATTTGCATATTTAATTTTTAATTACAACATTCACCAATTTATTCTTAACATATATTGTTTTGATAATTTCTTTGCCAGTTGTATATTTCTTTATATTTTCTTGTAGTAGTGCTTTATCTTTTATTTTATCTTCGGAGTCACTAGTTGATATTATCATATTTGCCCTTAACTTTCCGTTGACTTGAATCACGATTGAGACTTCATCTTTTATCAAAGCATTTTCATCAACTTGTGGCCATTGAGATTTTTCGATCGGGTTTTCAGGCCTCAGGATTTCCCATAGCGCTTTTGAAATATGTGGTACAAAAGGATTTAACATTAATATGACATTTTCAAACATTTCTTGTCTCAGTTTAAAAGATATTGTCCGGATATCCTTTGATTTTGTGTATGCATTAATGAGCTCCATAATAGAAGATATAGCTGTATTGAAACTATTACGTCTGGTTAAATCATCTGTAACTTTCTTTATAGTTGAATGAAGTGTGTAGTGTAAATCAGTAATTTCTCCATCACTTATTGATCCTAAATCCTCTTTATTATTTTGATGTGTATAGATCAATGACCAAAGTTTTCTTAGAAACCGATGAGACCCTTCAATACCCTTATCTGACCACTCTAGGCTTTGTTCAGCTGGTGCAGCAAACATGATAAAGAGTCTTGCAGTGTCAGCGCCATATTTTTTTATCAATTCATTAGGGTCAACTGTATTCCCTTTAGATTTTGACATTTTGGTCCCATCTTTAAGAACCATCCCTTGCGTTAATAGCTTTTTAAAAGGCTCAGCTGAGCTCACTAAATTCATGTCAAATAAAATTCTATTAAAAAAACGTGCATACAAAAGATGAAGGATTGCATGTTCTATACCACCAATATAGTAGTCAACTGGCAACCAATTCTTAGCCCGCTCATCGAGCATTGCATTATGTTGATCAAAACTTGCGTATCTTGCAAAATACCATGAAGATTCAAAGAAAGTATCTAAAGTGTCAGTTTCTCTTTCAGCTATTTCACCACATTTAGGACACAAACATTTTTTAAAATCCTCTAATTTTTTTAATGGTGATCCATGTTCATCAATATTAATATTCTCAGGTAATACTATAGGGAGATCTTTTTCATCAACTGGGATATCTCCACATGTTTGACAACGGACCATAGGAATAGGGCAGCCCCAGTAACGTTGTCTTGAAACACCCCAATCCCTCAAGCGATATTGAATTGTCCCCTTTCCTTTTTTTAAGGCTTCAACTTTTTTCGTTATAATTTTTTGCGCATTTATACTTTCCAGACCATCAAATTCATCTGAATTAATCAACTTACCTTTCCCTGTGTACACATGCCCATCTATTTTTTTATTGCTTTTAATTACTTGTGTAATTGGTAAATCATATTTTTTTGCAAATTCATGGTCTCTTTCGTCATGGGCTGGAACAGCCATAATAGCGCCTTCTCCATAGCCCGCTAAAACATAATTTGCAATCCATACAGGAATTCTTTTTTTAGAGATTGGGTGGTAGGCATATAGCCCAGTAAAAATTCCCTTCTTTTCAGCAGTAGCTATATCTGCTTCTGAAACACTTTTACTCAAAGATTTAATAAAAGATAGCACAGATGCATTATTGATCATTCGACATAATTCATGTTCAGGTGCTATTGCTAAAAATGTTGCACCCATCAGAGTATCGGGTCTTGTGGTATAAACTTTGATATTTTTTATACTTAGGTTCTTCAAGTCGTTTTTATTGTTATCTCTTAGCGAAAGATCAAATTCAATCTCACAGCCTTCACTTTTACCTATCCAGTTTTTTTGCATTGTTTTGACCTGATCTGGCCAATCATTTAATTCATCGAGGCCATCAAGAAGGTCATCTGCATATTTAGTTATTCGCATAAAATATTGTGGGATTTCTTTTCTTTCTACCGCGGCACCTGATCGCCATCCTTTTCCATCAACTACCTGCTCATTTGCTAATACTGTTTGATCAACTGGATCCCAATTGACTGTTGAGGTTTTTTTATAAATCATATCTTGCTTAAAAAGCTTTAAGAAGAACCATTGCTCCCATTTATAGTATTCCACGGAACAGGTTGAAATTTCCCTTTCCCAGTCTACTGCTAGACCGAGTTCTTTGAGCTGCCCACGCATATGCTCAATATTTTGGTAAGTCCATTTTGCAGGTGCAGTTTTGTTTTGAATAGCAGCATTTTCCGCCGGAAGTCCAAAAGCATCCCATCCCATAGGTTGTAAAACATTAAATCCATTCATCAGTTTGAATCTAGAAATTACATCCCCAATTGTATAGTTTCTGACATGACCCATATGAAGCTTGCCACTTGGATAAGGAAACATTGATAAAACATAATACTTCTCTTTATTTGAAATTTCTGCTGATGAGAATGTTTTGTTTTTATCCCAAAAACCTTGAACATTTGATTCTATTTCTTTAAATGGATATTCTTCGTGCATGCTTATTTTAATTTATCCACTATTTCTGAATTTATATTGTCTGGCTGATTTATCCCATTAATTGAAATAAAGGATAGCTCACTTTGTAGATCTTTATTGGATAAATTTGAATAAAAGTTTACTAAAGGCTCTGTTTGTTCATGATAAGTTTTCAGTCTTTGTATGATTGTACTTTCTTTATCATCGTCACGTAAAACAAGTGGTTCACCAGTTATATCATCGAAGCCATCTTTTTTAGGAGGGTTATTTATAATATGATAAATTCTTCCAGAAGCAGGATGGATTCTTCTGCCAGTAAGTCTTTTAATAATTTCATGGTCTGGAACCGCTACCTCAATTACATAATCAATAGTTATATCTTCATCAATCATTGCTTGTGCTTGCGGAATTGTTCTTGGAAACCCATCAAGAAGAAAACCTTTTTTACAATCTTCTTTATTTATTCTTAACTTAACTAAATCTATTATTAAATCATCTGGAACAAGTTTTCCTTGATTCATAAAATCTTTAGCTTGAAGACCTAATTCAGTTTTGGCCTGAACAGCTTCTCGAAGCATGTCACCCGTAGATATTTGTGGAATATCGAATTCTTTTGTTATGAAAGCGGCTTGTGTCCCTTTTCCAGCGCCTGGCGCACCAATTAAAATTATTTTCATTTTTACTCCTAAAAAACAGTTGAATTATATCAGTTATCAAAATTTATATTTTTTTGCGTAAGATAATTTTCTAAATTTATGAATTGTTCTATTGAGAGTGTTTCAGCTCTTGCACCGGGAGATATCTTAAGACTTAAAAAATCATTATCAAATAATATATTTTTAAAGTTATTACGAATGGTTTTTCTTTTTTTTGCAAAAGCCATTTTGGTAATGAGCTCAAAATTACTCTCACTCATTATCTTTAGTCCAACCCTTTTTTTTCTGATAAGCCTGATAAATGCTGAAGTAACTTTAGGTTCTGGTGAGAACGCTTTTGCAGGTAATTCAAACAATAATTCTGTATCAAAATAATATTGAAGAATAACAGATAACCTGCCAAAAGCCTTTGTCGATGGCTTTGCTGTAATTCTTTCAGCAACTTCCTTTTGTACCATAAAATATAGTTGAGCTTCAGAAGAGTGATTTTTGGTAATTTTAAAAATTATTTCAGTTGCAATGTAATAAGGTAAGTTGCCAATAATTTTATTAAATTTTGTAAAGTAATTCTGATCTATTTCTAAAATATCACCAGCGAATATTGTTATTTTCTTATCATCAATTTTATTTTTTAAGACTTCTACCATGTCAGGGTCAATTTCAATCACCGAGACATGTTTAATTTTTTTTAATATTGGGTATGTGATTGCTCCCTGTCCTGGTCCGATCTCAACTATTTCATCAGATTCTTTTGGGTTTATTTCCTTAATAATTTGATTTATAAAATACGGGTCAACTAAAAAATTTTGACCAAATTTCTTTTTTGCTTTCAATGTTGGTTGTTCGCTAGTTTGATTGCTAATTGAACTGATTCAAAAAAACTACTTGGATCGATTTTATTTGATCCTACAATATCAAGGCCAGTCCCATGATCGACTGATGTTCTTATGATAGGTAACCCGAGAGTCACATTAACGCCTTTTCCAAAGGTAAGTGCTTTGAAGGCTGCTAATCCCTGGTCATGATACATTGCCAAAAAACAATCTGTTTTTTTTATTAGATCTACTGTAAAAGCAGTATCTGCTGGTATTGGACCATTCACTAAAATTCCTTGAGCTTTCATTTTCTCAATAGCAGGTCCTATAATCTTGATCTCTTCATCACCAAATTCACCATTTTCACCACTATGGGGATTGAGGCCTGTAACAGTAATTTTTGGCTTCCTAAAACCAAACTTTTTGATTAAGTCAAAGTGTAGAGTTTTAATAGTACTGCATAAACTTTTTTGAGTTATTTTCTTTGGCACATCTTTTAAAGCGATATGGGTTGTTGCTAACGCTACATTGAGTTTTTTACTTGCTAACAACATCACCTCCGTTCCTTTTGATTTACACATTTCTGCAATATATTCTGTATGACCCGTGAATTTATTTTTATTTGAAGAAAGAATTTTTTTATGAATGGGTAACGTGATTAAGGCGTCAAATTCTTTTTTTAAGCAAAGCTCAATTGATTTTTTCAAACCTTTGAGCTGTTGCATGGAGTTATCTTTTTCAAGCTTCCCAGGGTGAACCGGACTTCTATAATCTATATTAATTATTTTAAGATTTCCGTTTCCCTCATGAACACCCATTGTTTTTGAAAAAACTAAATTTTTTTTATGAAGCAGTGCTCTAGATTTAATTGCATCTCTATTTCCAATGATGGTTATATCGGCATTAAATTTTTTAAATGCTAACATTACGCATAAATCTAATCCAATCCCTCCAGGATCGCCGGATGTGATGATGAGATTAGGAATTTTCTTCATTAGTTTTCATAGAGCCAAATTTCGACGTGAGCGCCTTCCCTAAGCGTTTTTACCCAGTCATTGAATTTGATATCCGTTTTTTGTTTGAGCAAGCTTTCCCTCACTCTTTGTCTTAAAGACTCAGTCGATAAATCCTTTTCCCCTCTATCAGTAACCATAATAAGGTGCCATCCAAGTGCTGTTTTAAAAGGTTGGCTTATTTCATTTAGGTCTAAATTATCCATTTCTTTTTCAAATTCAGGAATAGTATCCCCTGGGTTTAACCAACCTAAATCTCCTTTATTTGCTGCTGAACCATCTTCTGAATATTTTTCAGCGGCTTCAGAAAAACTCATCCCTTCAATGATTAAATTTCTAATATTTTCCAATTTCTTTTCTATTTCGGACTCTGAAACAATCTGATTTTTTTTAAGTAAGATCTGTTTAACTTTGGATTGCTTTACAATTATTGTTTCCATTTCAAATTCTTCTATTTTGTTAAGCTTTAAAAGATGATAGCCAGCTGAGCCAGTCAATGGCTTGCTTATATCACCATCTTTCATTGATAGTAGAGGTTCCAAAAATAAATCGGGTATCTCATCGGAAGTTTTCGAACCCATATCACCACCTTTTTCTGCCATAGGCCCATCTGAATAATTTTTTGCTACCTCTGCAAAAGAATTTTTTTTAAGCTTTTCTAATACTTGTGTTAATTTAAGATTTGTTTTTTCCGAATCAACTTCATCATTATTTTTGATAAATTCAATAAAAATATGAGAAAAATTATATTTAGTTGGCGTTCTTTCCTTTTGAAGTTCAATGAAGTTATCAATTTCAAACTCAGAAATTTTGATATTAGTACTAATTATTCTTCTTTTTACTTGATCAAATATTAACTGCCTCCTAATATCCTCTCTAAAATCAGAAAAATTTGTCCCATCACTTTCAATATCTTCTATCATTTTCTCGATCGAAATTTCATTAGATTTTGCAATATTGTTGATTACATTATTTAGTTGTTCTGGACTTACTGCAATGCCTTGGTTTGAAGCATATTCGAGTACTAATTTTTCAGTGATCAGCTGGTCTAGTGCTTGTTTTGTGATTTTTTTATCACTTGGGACATCTAGTTTTTGCATTAGATATGTTTTTTTAATCTTTTCTTTTTTGTTATCAAGTTCCAATTTTGTGATTGTTCTTGTCTCTGCAATTGCAACTATGCTATCTACTTCAATATATTGTTCGGCAGAAAAAACAGTACTTATCAATAATATATTTTGTAATAGTATGAATGTAAAAATGAAATAAATTTTAGCAATCATCTAATCTAGATTTTTCTCTCGGTACTGGTCAGGCAAATCACTTGCAAATGAACTTCCCTGGACCGTTCTATTCATTTTTTCAAATAAGCTTGACTTATCACCTTGACCGAATGATCCAAGGTCACCAATTTCAAGCATTAAGAAGAAAGTATCGGTAGATGTTTCTGAGGTTGCAAGTTGAAGTCGATGAAACATCATTTGTGCTGACCAACAACCAGCATCATATTCAGCACCCACCATCGATTCAATATCTTGTCTTTCATAAATATCATAATTATAACTTGCTAAGGCTGACCAACCAGAGCTTAGTGGCCATTGACCCGATAATAAATATTGTTTGACATCATACTTACCTGAAGATGGATTTAAGACCATTCGATAAGAAGCATTTAATACTTTACCTGGCTCAGGCCTAAATCTGGCTGCAGCAGTAAACTTGTTAGTTGTATCTTCAGAAAAATTATACTCATAGTCACTTGTGATTTTAAGAGATTTAGTTAAGTTTGCCTGAGCGCCTACAAGAAAATCTGATTTATCACCTTTGTATGATGAATTAGCATATCGATCCTCTTCTAGCACCTTCCTGTCAGATAAATAAAATCTTTGACCCATTGTTAATAACATCCAATCATAACCAGAATCATCTATAACTCTGGTTGTTAAGGCTGTTGTAATTGCATTAGTATCCATCACTCGATCTTTTCCAGAAAACTGATTTTCTTGGAAAATTGTTGTTGTGTTCAATTCATTTAAGGAGGTATCAAAATAAGGAATATCAGATTGATCCTCATATGGTGTGTATGTATAAAAAATTCTGGGTTCTAGTGTTTGAGTAAAATTGTAGCCACTGAGTTTAAATGGTCGATCAAGATATAACCCCGAATCAAGAGAGACTGTTGGAATAGCTAAACTTTTTTGGGAGGTAGATGCATCATCCAGATCGTAGTGCCTTAAATTTGCTATCATTTTAGGTTTAAGAAAACCAAAACTGGCCTCCATCGGAAATGAAACACTTGGAGTCGATGCAATTCTTGAGCCTGTAGCAATATTCTTTGCAGCATTGTTACCGGTATCAAACTGATCATATGAAAAATCAGCACCCGTTTGTAAGAATAATGATTGATCAGCCTTATCTTCCCAGTCTTTCTTGTAGCTTAAATTAAAACTAGGCTTTAACTCGTAAGGTGAAGCTGAAGTTAGATTTTGAAACTCTTGAACCTTCAAGCTTCCTTTAATATCGGAAGAATCATCAGTTTTTATATAGTCTAGGTGTGCTGTTTGTCTTAGACTAACCTGGCTCGTAACCGCAATGCTTGTTGACATGTCTGCAAAATAATTATTATCGTTACTTTTTACCTTTTCATATTCAACTGTCCCTGAGAAGCCGTTACCAAAATTATGTTGATGTTTGATATCAAGTAAATATCGATTGTCGATATCAGCATCCCTATCTTTGTTCAAGTATTGAATTTCAGAAGTGCCCTTATAATTTTTACTTAAATATCTAAATTCACCATCAAATTGCAAACCACGTTTTTCCATATAACGACTTGTCAGCGTTGCGTCATGGGTTGGTGATAAATTAAAGTAATATGGTATGGATGTTTCAAAGCCACTTGTGGTTGTTGACCCAGCTGTGGGAAGCAGCCAACCCGACTTTCTTTGAGAGGTGGTTGAAAAATCAACATAAGGTGAATACATAATGGGTACGCCCTTCAATGTGAGTGTTGCATGTTTTGCTTTAATATTTCCAGATGATTGGTCAATAATTGTCTCATCACTTGTGATAAACCATTCATTTTGCCCCGCATCACACGTAGTAACCTTAGCATTTTCTAATTTCTTTTTATCTTCTCCCTCAAGAAATATTTTTGTTGCAGTGCCTCTGAGCTCTTTATTAAATCTAGATGGGGTATTTTCGTTAATATTTGCAACAAAAGATCCGTTTGCAATGGATCCTGTGTTTTCAGCTAAAGACATTTCAAGCTCAGATCCTTTGAGCTCAAGATCAGGAGTAGTTATTGTAATTTGGCCTTTTGCGTAGAGTTCCTCAGATATTTGGTCATACTCTATGAAGTCAGCTGTTATTGATTGGTTACCTTTAGAAATTAATGCATTTCCTGAGGCTCTTAACTTTCTGTCTAGTATGCTTTCTAGAGAATCTCCTTCTATAAGGATGTCATTTTCCGATAAATCTTCAATAGAAGACTTTACTTGATAATTTGTTTCATCAGCAAAAACATAAATGTTTTTGATCGAAAAAAATACCAAGAAAAAAATCCAGATTTTTTTTGTTCTAAAATTCAATTTATACTAAACCTGATATAGTCATTTAAAGCCTAATAATTAATTATTAATATTTGTCTTTATTATAAAAACTAATATATAAATCAGTGAGTTGTGGATTATAACTCATGTAAATTAAAAAAGAACTTATTTTATTAACATAGAGGTTTTTGTTTGGACAGTCAGAAAAGAAAAGATTTATTAAAAGATTGGCTCTCAAAAAAATTGAAAATAGATTTTTTATTTTCACCTGCCTCCAGTGATGCAAGCTTTAGAAGATATTTTAGAGTAAAAGCTCAAGATAATAGCTTCATCGTTATGGATGCGCCTCCTCAAAATGAATCAATCGAGTCATTTTTAAAAATTGCGAAATTACTCAGCATAGTTGGGGTGAATGCCCCAGAAATATATGAGGTTGATAAATCTTTAGGATTTATCTTGATGAAGGATTTTGGTGATAAGACTTATTTGGATGTTTTAAATAATGATAATCAAACAGCTTTATATACTGATGCAATTAACTCGTTGATTAGAATGCAGAAAAATATAAAAAGAGGTCTATGCCAAAGTTATTCAAAAAAAATACTTATCGATGAAATGGGTTTATTTATTGAATGGTATTTAAAAAAATATAAATCATATGATTTAAACAAAAAAGAGCATGAAGAATTATTATCTTGGTTTGAAGAAATAAGTATAAAAGTTTTCAGCCAAGAAAAATTTTTTGTTCATCGAGATTTTCATAGTAGAAATTTAATGATCTTAGAATCAAAAAACCCAGGAATCCTTGATTTTCAGGATGCTTTAGAAGGCCCTATAACTTATGATCTTGTCTCGCTCCTGAAGGATGCTTATATTGAATGGGATGAGGAAATTATTCTAGACCATGCGGTTAGGTATTGGGAAAAAGCGAAGACTAGTCAGCTTATTAATAACTATGAGTTCCCAGACTTTTATAAAGACTTTGAGTGTATGGGTATTCAAAGACATCTGAAGGTTTTAGGAATATTTGCAAGACTTTCAATTAGAGATAAAAAAAATCAATATCTTGAAAATATTCCATTAGTTGAAAAATATTTAATGAATGCGACGGAAAGGTATAGCGACTTTCATCAGCTAAGAAATTTTTTGGATAAGGTAATCAAATGAAAGCAATGATTCTGGCAGCTGGAAGGGGAAATAGGATGGGAAGCCTTACCCAAGATAGCCCTAAACCTTTACTCAAAGTAAAAGGAAAATGTTTAATTGATTGGCATCTCCATAAATTAAGCGAGGCTGGTTTTAGGGATATTGTTATCAATGTTTCATATTTATCAGAAAAGATCATTCAATATGTTGGCGATGGCTCCAAGTGGCATTTAAATATTACTATTTCAAACGAATCTGTGGCATTAGAAACTGCTGGAGGGATAAAAAAAGCAATTACATATTTAGGGAGTGAGCCTTTTGTAGTTATTAATGCTGATATTTTTTCAAACTATGATTATCAGAAGCTAAAAAGTATAATTTTTAAAAATACAACACTTGCATATTTGGTATTGGTTAATAACCCTGATCACAATTTAAAAGGAGACTTTGGTTTATCAAAAGATGGAGTTGTAACAATAAATGCCAATGAGCTTTTGACTTTCTCAGGAATTGCAATTTACGACCCAAAGTTATTTCTTGACTTAGAAAAAGGTAAAAAAATTAAATTATCACCAATATTAAAAAATGCTATAGATAAAAATTCGATTCAAGGTGAATTTTTTGAAGGAAAATGGTCAGATGTTGGCACACCCGAGCGTTTAAAATTAATTAATTTAGGTAAGTAGATGCAATGTTAGATTTTAAAGAATTCAAAAATAGGAGAGAAAAGCTTTCAAGTTTTTTAGGCGATGGAGTTGCTATTTTAATGAACTCAAAAGAGGCTATCAGAAATAGAGATTGTCATTACCCATTCCGTTCAGATAGTTATTTTCATTATCTCTCAGCATTCCCAGAGCCAGATTCAATTATGGTTGTTATCGGGGGTAAAAAACCTAAATCGGTCATTTTTTGCCAGCCCAAAGATGAAATTAAAGAAATTTGGAATGGATATATCCATGGTCCATCAAAGGCTTGTGAAGATTTCTTATTTGATGAGGGATATGCATTGTCTGAATTCCATAATCTTCTTCCTAAAATAATAAAAGGTAAGAAAATATTTTTATTATCGTTAACTGAAAAAAAATCTGGAATCCCATTCTTGACCTCAAAGTGGTTTAGGGAGAATGATAAACAAAGAAAAGATTTATCAGAAATAATTGATGGTATGAGGGTTATTAAAAATAATTATGAAGTAAATATAATGAGGAAGTCCGCAAACATTGCAGCAAATGCCCATATACATGCAATGAAATATACCAAAGCAGATAAGTATGAGTATGAAATTGAAGGTGAAATTTTAAATCAATTCTTTAAAAATAATGCCCGCAATCCAGCCTACTCATCAATTGTAGCATCCGGCATAAATAGCTGTACTTTGCACTATATAGAGAATAATTCGAAGCTTAAAGATGGAGATTTACTGCTAATAGATGCTGGTTGCGAGCTTGAAAGCTATGCTTCAGATATCACAAGAACTTACCCGGTTAATGGGAAATTTTCTTCAGCACAAAAAGAAATTTATCAATTAGTTCTTTTGGCACAAAAAGCTGCCATTGAAAAAGTAAAAGAAGATAATTTTTTTGACGACCCACACAAGGAAGCATTGAAGATTATTGTTAATGGATTGATAGACTTAGATTTTTTAAAGGGTTCAAAGGATGAAATTTATGAAAAAGAGTTATATAAGAAATTCTTTATGCATAGAACAAGTCATTGGCTTGGCTTAGACGTACATGATGTGGGAAAATATATGACAAATACCAAGAAAAAAACGGCTGTTAGGTTAAGCAAGGGTAACGTGCTCACCATTGAACCTGGCTGTTATATTAGGCCATCAAATGAAGTACCAAAAGAATTTTGGGGTATCGGAGTGAGAATAGAGGATGATGTCCTAGTCACATCAAATGGCTATGATGTTTTGAGTAAAAATGCACCAAAGGAGATCGGCGAGCTTGAAGCTATTATTGGAACATTAAATGATTGATTGTGCTGTAATTGGGGGAGGGCCAGTTGGACTTGTATTTGCAATATTAAACCATTCAAATCAAAATAAAATTCAAATATTTGAGGCTAAAAAATGTAATGCTCTTTACCAAGATAGCCGAGCATTGGCTCTTTCAAATGGTAGCAGACTAATTTTGGAGGAAATTGGAGTTTGGGAGAGATTAAAAAAAAATATTACTAATATTAATAGAATACATACCAGCCAAGTAAATTCTTTTGGTAGAACTTTATTAGATGCAAAAGAATTTAATGAAAAATCCTTAGGATTCATTGTGTCTTATGGAGATCTAATGAAAACTCTCATCGAAAAAATAGAAAAATTAAATAATGTTGAGGTTATTTATGAAACAAAAGTAACAAAATGTTTCGATGATAAGAGTTTGATTCATTTATCACTTCAAAATAAAAATGAAACAAAAGTTTTTCAAAGCAATTTAGTTATTTTGGCAGATGGCGCTAATGATAAAATTGAAGGGTTGGAGCTTCAAAAAAAAATAAAACCTCTTAATCATTCTGCAATTGTTACAAAAGTGTCTACAGAATTACCGCATCAAAATACTGCCTACGAAAGATTTACCGATGAGGGCCCGATCGCATTATTGCCAAATAAAAATAATAAATTTTCATTGGTATGGACTGGCCCAAATGAACATATAGATAAACTTGCCAATTTGAATGAAAAAAGTTTTTTAATCCAACTGCATAAAAGCTTTGGGGATCGTGTTGGAAATTTCAAAGAGTGCGAGAAAAGAATTTCATTCCACTTAAAACATTCAAGTGTTTCAGTATTACATCCAAATATTGTGGCTCTTGGTAATGCATCACAGACTATGCACCCTGTAGCGGGACAGGGACTAAACACCGGTTTTAAAGATGCATACAAATTAAACAAGGCAATTAAAAAATTTAATGACGATAAAGATTTGCAATCAATACTCGATGGATATAAAAAATCAAGATCAGGTGAACAGAGAAAGATACTAGACTTTACTGAAATACTTGTTAATGGTTTTTCAAGTGATCTAGTAGGTTTAAAAAAAGTTAGGGGATTTGCGCTATCATTTTTGGATATTACAAAGCCTATTAAAAATTCTTTTGTACGAAAGCTGAGTTATGGTGAGTGATATTCAAAATAGCATCATCATCATAGGAGGCGGATTAGTTGGTAATCTTCTTCATCTAATGCTTGAATCAAAAGGATTTTCGATAAATCAATTTGAAAAGACCTCTAAATTAAAAAATAGAACCTTTGCATTGACACCATCCTCAGTAGATTGGCTCAAATCTTTAGGCTTGCCTTCTAAATTTTTTGACTCCCTCAATGACATAAGTAGCATGAAGATTTTTGATAGCACTTTAAGTAATTCAGTTACTTTTGAGAGTGACGACATTGCGAAACCAGCAATTGCTTTCATGGCAAACGAAAAAGATTTTAATGAAGCAATTGAAAAAACATTTAAAAAGAGAAAAACGATAGAAGAGATTCCTAAAGATTATGTAATAAAAAATAAACAAGATCAGGTAATTATAGAGACATCAAAAGAACGATATAAATCATCTATTATTATTGCTTGTGATGGCGTTAATTCATTGGCTCGAGAAAAAATAGAAATTAAGTCGACAAAGCATGATTTTAATCAAACCGCCATCACATTTCAGCTAAAAGTAAAACTTGATAATCAAAATGAGGCCAAGCAATTTTTTTTAAAGGAAAGTATCTTAGCGATTTTGCCTATTAAAAAAGATTTAGTTTCAATCGTTTGGTCTTGTAATTCTCAATTTTATAAAAAAATTGATAGTTTTGATGAAAAGTCTATTGAAGATGAATTAAACCTAACTATCGGTGACTTTTATAAAGATATTAAGGTGGTATCTAAAATAGAATCTTTTCCTTTAACTATGAATAGGGTTGAAAGTTTTTTTAAAGATCGAGTTTTGCTTGTTGGCGATGCAGCTCATTTTATTCACCCTCTAGCAGGGCAAGGTTTAAATCTTGGTATCAGAGATATAATTACACTAGAAAAAATCATAGATAAAAAAGGTTATGCAGATATTGGCTTGAAAGGTTTCTTAAGAAAATACGAGAGAGCAAGAAAAGAGGATGTGGCTCAGATGGGATTTTTGACTCTTGGCCTAAATTGGATTTTTTCAAACAAATCATCTATTCTGAGTAGAATTGTTGGGAAAGGGATGAGTATGCTAGATAAATCAAAACTTCTAAAAAAACAGCTTATTAAAAAGGCAACGGCATGATTAAAATATCATTAATAATTCTTCTAATTTTTATTAACTTTTCAACCGAGGCGGGAGAAAAGGAATTGAGAGAAATTATTGAAAAAACTTATCCAGAGCTAACAATTAAAAGTATTCAAAAAACTCAATATAACGACCTTTATGAAATTTATATTGGAGGCCAAATAATTTATAGCGATGAGAGCTTTAGTTTCCTGATTGTGGAGGGAAGGGTAGTTGATCCAAAAACTAAAGTTGATCTAACCACAGCGAGGCTAGAAGAATTAAATAAAGTAGATTTTAATAGTTTGCCTTTTAAAAATGCAATTAAAGAAGTAAGAGGAGATGGTAGCAGACGCATTGCTGTTTTTTCTGATGTAGACTGCCCCTTTTGTAGGAAGCTGGAAAAAGAGACAATTACTAAATTAACAGATATAACAATTTATACTTTTCTATATCCATTAGCGATTCATCCAGATGCAAAAGAAAAATCAAAAAAAATATGGTGTGCAAAAAATAAAGTAGATGCCTGGAGCAATTATATGATCAAAAATTCTCTGCCAGAAAATGATGGTAGTTGTAATACACCGGTTGAAGCAAATCTAGAGCTAGCAAGAAAATTAGGCATTTCATCGACCCCAACTATTATTATGGCTGATGGCAAAAGGATAGAAGGAGCATTACCTTATGAAGAAATTGCAAAATTTATAAAGTAATTTTTTTTTGTAAAATGGCTTGACTTTTATCTTTCACAGGAGTTAAATTCGGTTCAGGTGTTTGGTTTATTAGTATCAGTCGTTCTTTAGGTTCACAATCTACAAACAACATATACAGTAAGCGATTCTTTAGGGGCCTCCCAAATTTGTAAAGGATGTATCGTAATGGCAACAGGAACAGTAAAATGGTTTAATGATTCAAAAGGTTTTGGTTTTATCACTCCAGATGATGGCGGTGATGATTTATTTGCTCACTTTTCAGCAATTGTTGAAGAAGGTTACAAGAGCTTAAAAGAAGGTGCTCGTGTGACTTTTGAAGTAACTGAAGGTCCTAAGGGTAAACAAGCTTCAAATATCCAAAAAGCTGACTAGTAAACAAAGGGTTCTTCGGAACCTTTTTTTACATATTAGAAATAATCTCTGTAGCGAAATCAGAGGTTGATAAAGATTGGCAGCCCGATATTTGGGATGCTAAATCTGTAGTAAATTTATTTTCTTTCAAGGTTTTTTCGAAAGCCCCTGAAATGACGTAGGAGGCTTCTGTCCATCCCATATACTCAAGCATCATCTGTGCTGAGAGTATTAACGAGCTGGGGTTGGCTAAATTTTTCCCTGCTATATTTGGTGCGGTTCCGTGGGTTGCCTCAAATATACTGGCGGTGTCAGACATATTTGCGCCTGGGGAAATACCTATACCTCCCACCTGAGCAGCTAGTGCGTCAGAGGCATAATCTCCATTAAGATTTAATGTGGCTACTACATCATGATCTTTGGGATTAAGTAAAACCTCTTGTAAAAATGCATCTGTAATCATATCTTTAATCACAATTTTTTTATTGATTGCATCAATTTTTTTATCGGTAGGTATTTCATAAAATCCTAGCGTATTTTTCTTTGCATTAAATTCATTTTTTGCTACCTCATAACCCCATTCTTTAAATCCGCCCTCAGTAAATTTCATGATATTGCCTTTATGAACAAGTGTGACTGACTTTCGATTGTTATTGATTGCGTATTCAATAGCTTTACGAATAAGTCTCTGACTTCCTTCTTTTGAAACAGGCTTAATTCCAATAGCAGCTGATTCAGGAAATCGTATTTTGTCTTTATCACCAAATTTACTAAGTATTTCTATTATTTCTTTTGATTTATCTGATTCTGATGCGTATTCAATGCCAGCATAAATATCCTCAGTATTTTCTCTAAAAATTACCATATTTACATTTTGTGGATTTTTTACTGGGCTTGGTACGCCTTGATAATATCTTATTGGTCTTAAGCAAACATATAGGTCGAGTGATTGTCTGAGCGCAACATTTAATGATCTAATTCCTCCACCAACGGGTGTTGCTAAGGGCCCTTTGATAGAAACAACATATGATTTTAATGCATCGATTGTTTCATCAGGGAGCCATACCCCTTCACCATAAATAGTGGTAGCTTTCTCCCCTGCAAATACCTCCATCCAAGCAATTTTCTTATTATTACCATATGCCTTTGAAATAGCTTTATCTACTACTGCTTGCATGGCTGGTGTGATATCACTTCCAATACCATCTCCACATATAAAAGGAATAATTGGATTGTTTGGAACATCTAATTTCAGGTTAGAATTAAAACCTATTTTATTTCCATCTTGAGGAACAACAATTTTGCTTTCCATTTTTTCCCTTAAATCTTTTTAAATTTTATGCTTATTTTATTTAACAAACCTTATGGTGTTATCAGCCAATTTTCAAAACATGAAAAGCATCAAACTCTAAAGGACTTCATACCCCATAAAAATGTTTATCCTGCAGGTCGATTAGATACTGATAGCGAAGGACTCCTTATTTTAACTGACAATGGAGTTTTTCAAAATAAAATATCGAGCCCAAAGAACAATATTTTAAAAACTTATATAACGCAGGTTGAAAATATTCCCAATAACTCTGCATTAGATAAGTTAAGGGAAGGTGTTTTAATAAAAGGTGTGAGGACCAAACCAGCCTTAATAAAAAGAATTGATGAACCTGATATCTGGCCGAGGAATCCACCCATAAGAGAAAGAAAATTAATCCCAACATCATGGCTAGAAATTAAGATCTCAGAGGGTAAAAATAGGCAGATTAGGAGAATGACAGCCAGTATTTCTCATCCTACACTTCGTTTAATAAGAACCCAAATTGGTGAATTTAATATTAGTAAATTAAAGCCTGGTGAATATTCTGTTATTAAAATGTAACTTTTCAATTACGATGCAATGTTATAATCAGTTTAATCTTTTTTAAAAAAGTTTGTTTTATGGCTGGAAATTCATTCGGAAAAGCTTTTACATTAACTTCATTTGGCGAGTCTCATGGCCCTGCCATTGGCGGCGTTGTTGATGGTTGTCCACCCGGAATGGAGCTCAATGAGTCAGATATACAAATTGACCTTGATAGAAGAAAGCCAGGTACTTCTAAATTTGTAACACAGAGGAAAGAAGATGACTCAATTGAAATATTATCTGGAGTATTTGAGGGAGTTACCACTGGAGCGCCTATCGGATTTATCATTAGGAATAAAGATCAGAGAAGTCAGGACTATTCCAAAATAAAAGAGGTTTTTCGACCTGGGCATGCTGATATCACCTATCTAAGTAAGTACGGCATTAGAGATTATAAAGGTGGTGGGAGATCAAGTGCTAGAGAAACTGCAGTCAGGGTCGCTGCAGGAGCCATTGCTAAAAAATGGTTGAAGGAGCATCAAGGCATTGAAGTCATGGGGCATCTTAAACAATTAGGCAAAATTTCTATTCCATTTGAAAGTTGGGAAATTGTAAATAAAAATCCATTTTTTTCTCCTAGTAAATCAATTATTAATGAGCTTGAAAATTATTTAAATGATATAAGAGCTGAAAAAAATTCGGTTGGAGCAAATATTTTTGTATGCGCAAAAAAAATGCCAATAGGTTTAGGTGAACCGGTTTTTTCAAGGCTTGATGCAGATATTGCAGCTGCAATGATGAGTATAAATGCAACAAAAGGTGTTGAGATTGGTTCAGGTTTTAGTAGTGTTGAGCAAAAAGGAACCGAGCATAGCGATGAAATGAGTGCTAAGGGTTTTAAGTCAAATAATGCTGGTGGTGTTTTGGGAGGTATTTCGACAGGTCAAGATATAGAGGTAAATGTTGCTTTTAAACCTACGTCCAGTATCCCGCAAGATAGAAACTCTATTGATACCGACGGTAAAGAGGTTGATATGAAAACCACTGGACGACATGACCCATGCGTTGCAATTAGAGCTGTTCCGATCGTGGAGGCAATGCTCGCCCTAGTTCTAATAGATCATGTTTTAAGAGATAGAGCACAAAATGCAGACGTGGTAAGAAAAAATCCTTTTTCAGTTTGACCTCATTCTTTTATAGTCGCCTTTCAAGTTTTTACTTTTCTTATTATTTTTTTGTAGGTCTTTTTGTCCCCTATTGGGGCATTTACCTGACTTCTTTATCATTTAGTGCATTACAGATTGGTGCCTTACTTTCTTTGTTTCAGATTAGTAGAATTTTTGCTCCAAATTTTTTGGGATGGATTGCCGATCGCTCGGGTGAATATATAAAGTGGATAAAGATATCCTCTTTTTTTGGCTTTATTCTTTTTATAGGTATCTTTTGGGCAAATTCCTTCTTAAGTATTTTTTTAATTATGATGGCAATGAGCATATTTACTAGCTCAACATTACCACTTGCTGAATCACTTACTTTGGCTCATTTGAAAGCAAATAAGGCTGATTCAAAGTACAGCCATATTAGATTATGGGGGTCTATTGGGTTTATTGTAGCAGCTATTTTATTAGGCATTATGATTGATTCTATTGGAGAAAAGTCGTTGATATACGCTTTATTACTGACCCAACTAGTAATCTTTCTTTTAGCCTTTATCCTCCCAACAAAAAAAGTAATTTTTTTACCGAAAAAGAAAAGATCTATATGGCCTATATTAAAAAAAAGAGAGGTAGTTGTATTACTTTTAAGTTGTGCCTTGATGGTTTCATCCCATGGACTTCTGTATAACTTTTATTCGATATTTCTTGAGCAACAAGGCTATTCAGGAACAACTATAGGTCTTCTTTGGGCTGTGGGTGTGATATTTGAAATAATAATTTTTTTATTAATGCCAAGGATATTAAATAAATTTACTTTGAAAGCGGTTTTATTAATAAGTTTGGGCTTTGCAGTCATCAGGTTTTTCTTGATAGGCGCATACGTTGATTCTATGATTCTGCTTTTTATTGCTCAAGTAATGCATGCAGCAACTTTTGGAAGCTTTCATGTTGCATCAATTCAGTTGATTGCACATTTTTTCTATAATGAGCATCAAGCTCGTGGGCAATCTTTGTACAATAGTATCACCTATGGAGTTGGGGGTGCGATAGGGGGGTTAGGAGGTGGTTATATGATTGAATACAGTGGTATGGCGAATACTTTTATGCTTTCAGCAATCCTTCCATTTTTGGGGTTTATGGTGCTTATCTTGGGATTAAAAACTAAATTTAAGGCTGATTTAAAATAAATATGCTAACTTTTAATAAGAGCGTACGCTGAATGGTTATGAATTGACTCAAAATTTTCGGACTCAACAACAAATGACTTAATCCTTTTATCATTTTTTAGGTCGGTCGCAATATCACGAACCATATCTTCAACAAATTTCGGATTGTCATAAGCTTTTTCTGTAACAAACTTTTCATCTGGTCTTTTAAGAAGGCCATATAATTCGCACGATGCTTGTTTTTCAACAATTTCTATAATTTCTTCTATCCAAACAAATTCATTAGCCTGGATGGTTACAGTTACATGAGATCTTTGGTTATGAGCACCGTACTCTGAAATACTTTTTGAGCATGGGCATAGACTTGTTACAGGGACAACAACTTTTGTAGAATTCTTATATTTGCCCTCACTTATTTCTCCAATAAAAGTTACTTCATAGTCTAAAAGACTCTCAACTTTTGAAACAGGTGCCGATTTATTTATAAAATATGGAAAGCTCATATAAAGATTACATGATTTTGATTCTAATCTAACTAACATTGCTCTTAGGATACTTTCAAATGACTCTACAGATATCTCTTTTTCATTTTCATTAAGTATTTCTACAAAACGCGACATGTGCGTCCCTTTGAAATTGTGGGGGAGTTGCACGTACATATCAAAATTAGCAATTGTATGCTGTGAACCGCTAGATTTATCCTTAACAACAATAGGGTGTTTTATAGATTTAATTCCTACCTGATCAATATCAAGGTGTCTTTTATCAGCTATATTTTGAACGTCTTCGATTAGTTCTGGTGTAGTTGGTCTATTCATGAATCAAGTAAATTCTTTAAAAAACTCCATGTTAGCACTACTTCAAGCTCTTAACAATTTTATTAAAAATACTATTTTTATCTAAACCACATTGTTTATATATTTCTTCTTGTGATCCATGATCCACAAATTTATCGGGTATACCCAGAATTAAAGTTGGCATTACTATCTTATTTTTACTAAGAATCTCAAGAACAGCTGAGCCGGCTCCACCACAAATCGTATTATCTTCCACTGTAACGATAAGATCGTGTGTTTTAGATAATTGTTTAATTATTGATTCATCAATAGGTTTGATAAATCTCATATCAACGAGTGTTGCATTTAAATCATTTGCAATATCAATACAATTATTTAGCACAGGACCAAAGGCAAGGATAGCTATTTTTTTTCCTGAAATAAGTGTCTTGCTTTTACCTAATTTAATATCATCTAAATGTTTATTGATTGCTGTCCCCAGACCGTTTCCACGTGGGTATCTGACAGCACAAACGCCATTATAGTTATATCCAAACTCAAGCATTGAATAACATTCAGATTCGTTGCTTGGGGCCATAAATACAATATTTGGAATACATCTTAAAAAAGATATATCAAAGTTTCCTGAATGAGTTGGGCCATCTGCCCCAACAATTCCTGCTCGATCAATAGCGAATAACATAGGTATATTTTGAAGAGCAATATCGTGTATAAATTGATCGTAGCCACGCTGAAGAAAAGAAGAATAAATCGCAACTACAGGTTTAATTTTATTTGATGATAGACCTGCAGCAAATGTAAGTGCATGTTGCTCAGCAATTCCAACATCAAAAAATCTTTTTGGATATTTTTTTGCAAATTTTGTTAAGCCTGACCCATCAGCCATCGCTGGAGTAATTGCACATAATTGTTTATTTTTCTTCCCAGCATCTAATAACCACTCTGAAAATACCTCTGTATAAGTAATCTTCTTAATGGCGGTTGTTTTTTTACTTATTCCGTGAAACTTATTCGGATCAGATTCAGCTGGGGTATATCCAAATCCTTTTTTTGTCGCTATATGAAGGAATTGTGGACCACTTAGTGACTTTATATTTGAAAGTGTGTCAATCAATATATCTATATCATGCCCATCGATTGGCCCTATATAATTAAATCCAAATTCTTCAAATAAGGTACCAGGTATTACCATGCCCTTAACATGTTCTTCAGTCTTTCTTGCTAGCTCAAGGACAGGTGGAAGTGATGAAAAAACTGCTTTACCTGATTTTTTTACGCTTCCGTAAATTTTGCCAGATAAAAGTTTTGAAAGATAATTATTAAGTGCCCCTACATTTTTTGAAATTGACATATCGTTATCATTAAGAATTACGAGAAAGTCGTTCTCTGATGCACCAGCATTGTTCAGTCCCTCAAAAGCCATCCCACCAGTCATGCCTCCATCCCCAATAACTGCTATTGCTTTATTCGATGATTTACTGATTCTAAATGCCTCACTCATACCAAAGGCTGCTGAAATTGAAGTGCTAGAGTGACCGGTTCCAAAATTGTCATAAATACTTTCTTGTACATTTGGGAAACCTGATAGACCACCTTTTTTTCGAAGTGAACTCATCATGTTTTTTCTACCTGTGATGATTTTATGGGTATAGGTTTGATGCCCAACATCCCAAACTATTTTATCTTTAGGTGCATCAAAGACATAATGAATAGCAAGTGTAAGCTCTATCGCACCCAAATTGGATGAAAGGTGACCGCCTGTCTCAAATACACTGTCAATAAGAAACTCGCGAATTTGATTAGCCAGAGTTTTTAGCTCATCTCTAGTAAGTTTTTTTAAATCTTGGGGACTTTTAATTTGGTCAATCAACATTTTTTATTTAGTATTCTCTGGAATAAATCTTATCAGCTAAATAAATAAGTGGTTGTGTATTGCCAGGAATTTTACCAATTAGCTTTTTAATATTTGAATAAAGATTATCTTTAATCTTTTTTGATTCTGGAATGCCGACGATATTAACATAGGTTGCTTTTTTTGCTTTTTGATCTTTTCCACTTGTTTTACCTAGGCATTCTGAGCTTGAGGAATTATCCAAAATATCATCAACAATTTGATATAACTGCCCAATCTGAAAAGCTAATTTTGAAATTGTGCTCTCTATAGATAAATTGAAAGACTTTGAGATTGAATAGGGCATAACACATGAGGCGTGAATAAGTTTGCCTGTTTTATTTTTTTGCATTTCTTCAAGCAACCTAACATCAATTTTTTTATTCGATGATTCCATATCTAGAGATTGACCTAAAGCCATCCCCTCAATACCAATAGCTTTTGATAACTGTGATATTAAAATAATTTTTTGTTGGTCTTTAATCTTAAAATCCTGAGAGGATAAAACTTCGAATGCTAGGGATTGAAGAGCATCTCCTGCAAGAATAGCTTGCGCAATACCATATTTTACGTGACAAGATGGCAGCCCTCTTCTAAGAGAATCATCGTCCATATCAGGAAGATCATCATGTGTAAGAGAATAAGCATGAATAGTTTCAATTGATGCAGCAATAAAATCGAGTTGATTTTTATCTATGTTATCAATCTCTCCTATCGCATAAACCAGTAAAGCTCTAAATCTTTTACCACCATTAAGTAGTGCGTAGTTTGATGCTTCATAAATTGTTTTAGATAAGCTTTTTTTATCTAATTTTTTTTTAAGAAAATTTGTAATTCTTGATTTTTGAGAAATTTGCCATTCATCGAGTAAATTATTCATCTTTATTAAAATTTTCTAAAACGTCATCTTTTGAGAGCACCTCAACTTTTTGTTCGATTTTTTTTAATTTATTTTGTGCGTCCTTAATTAAATTAATACCCTTTTCGTATGACTTTAGGGATTCTTCTATGTTTAGATTATCGCTTTCCATTTTATTAACAATTGATTCGAGTTCAGTTAGTAATTTTTCTAGATTTAAATTGTCTGTTGGCATAAATTTAATCACTTAATAAATAATTTCTTACATCGAAGATTTCTTCCTCGATTACCTCGTGACCCATTTTATATTCTTTTAGTACAAAATTCTTGTTAATTTTGTACTTTTCGTAGGAGCTCTTTGCTATATTAATGCTAATAATGTCATCATAAACCCCATGAATTGCAAGTATTTTTTGATGAGATTTATTTTCTGTAATCACCATATCAGGTAGGTAGCCTGAAAGTGAAATTATTTTAGTAAATTCAAATTTTGAATTTAATCCTATATATTGAGCAAGAGCAGCTCCTTGCGAAAATCCCCCTATAAATAATTTTGGTCTATTCAATACATTATATTTTGATTGAATAATCGATTCAATTAGGGCCTTAGATTCATTTAAACCCAGATTGTCTTGAGTTTTAAAATTTAAAGAATCAATATCATACCAGCCACGCATTTCATAACCTTGATTCATTGTAATTTTTCTGAAAGGCGCATTAGGGAGGATAAACATGAAATTATTTAAATGAAGCTTCTCAATGAAAGATATAAAATCATTTTGATCAGCACCTAATCCATGTAGCCAAATTACTAAAGCTTTTGGTAAGGTTTGTTGATTAATTATAATCATAAAAAAAGCGGATTCTAGATCCGCTTTTTATTTGATATTTTTATTTTATTGCGATTCAACATATTTCTTGAATCCCTCTAATCCAGGCCCCACTATTTTTTTTACTGCTGCTACAGCTGTTGCGTCATCTTGGCCTTCAGGAATTGGTGGGTTTAATTTATATGTTCTGTAAAATCTTGCAGTCCACTGAACAATTGACTCATTATCGTTAGCACCTTTTTTAACCCTGATTTGAGCATTATAATCTGAGAAGGGAACATCTTTTTCTATGAGTTCATATTTTGCTTTCATTAATTTATCCTTGAAAGACCTTACTTTCATGATCTTTTTTAATTCAGAATAGTTTTTTAATGCTTCCCATGTTTTTTGTGGTGAAGCTGCTATGGTCACTGATTCCTGGACTTTTTGCGGTGTTGGGCCATGCGAAAAAACTGATGCTGAAAACATGATGGCCACCAAGGCAAATATAATTTTTTTCATCCCCTAAATCCTTTATAAGTAATTTTAAATATTCAATATACTACTATAAAAACTTTAATGAAGTATAAAATCTCCGAACGAACGACTTTGTGCTCCGGTTTTTATTTCTTTTATAAGTTGTAAACTTTGAGCATCAAAAATTGATATTGAATCACCACCCCAATTTGTGTTTACTAATAGATTTAGTTTGAAGTTAAAATCTAAATTTTCAGGAGTCTCACCCGTTTCTATTGTTTTTATAGTTTTTTTTGAGCTCAAGTCAAAAATGGTTAATGTATCGTCAACGGTATTTGTGATATATGCAATTTCATTATGAACTCTTACATTATATGGATGGGCTCCAACTAAAAAATTATATTTTGACCAATCAACTAAATTTATAACACTCACAGAATCATCATAAACATTCGCTACGTAAACAAAGTCATCTATTGAATATATACCAAATGGATGAGCACCTGCTTTTATTTTTTTTACTAATTTATGGTCTTTGTCATAAATTTCGATAGTATTTTCATCTCGATTACTGATAATTATATACTGATATTTTTCATTAAAAGTAACTCCCGAGGGTGTCTTGCCAACTTTAAATGAACCACTCACTTTCAAATCTTCCACTGAAATTGTAAGAATGTTATTTTTGAACCAGTCAGTAATATAAATTTCTGTTTCCTCTGAGTTTGATGTCAGACTGAGTGGCGCAGTGTGTAATTTAATTGTTTTTATTAATTTATCATTTACTGCGTCAATGACCGAGATATCATCGGTGCCAACATTACCAATAAAAACCAATTGTTTTTTTTGTAGAACAGTTATGCCAAGAGGTGCAACCCCAACATTTATGGTTTTAACTTTTTTTAATGAATTAAGATTTATAACAGATACCGTATTATCGCCTTGGTTGGTTATATATGCCTTAGATATATTCTCTTTATTAAAGCTGTCTAAGTAAATAAAATAAAGAAATACTAGAAAAAAAGTTAAAATAAAAAAATATAAAATTTTAGAAGTAAAAATTGATAATTTTTTTTGTTTCATGATTTTTAAACGGTTAAATAATTAAAAAAAAGTTATTAATATTTATAAGGATAACACTGATGATTGATAAAGAAGGGTATCGTGAAAATGTAGCGATAGTAATAATTAATAAGGATCGAAAAGTACTTTGGGCTAAAAGAGCAAGTGAAAATGCATGGCAATTTCCTCAAGGTGGAGTTAAGTCAAATGAAAAAATAGAAGATGCAATGTTTCGAGAACTAAAAGAAGAGGTTGGTATCAGCAAAGACAAAGTAAAGATTCTTGGAAAAACAAATGACTGGTTATATTACGATGTGCCAAAAAATTGGATTAGAAAAGATAATAATTTGTATAAAGGGCAAAAGCAAATTTGGTTTTTATTGAAATTTTTAGGAGACGAGAGTGATATTTTCCTTAAAAATGCAATAAAACCTGAATTTGATGATTGGTCTTGGATTGACTATTGGATACCTAATGATAAGGTAATAGACTTTAAGAGAGATGTTTATTCAAAAGCTTTAAAGCAATTAGCTGTTTTTATTGAAATTTAATTAACCCAACTCAGCAATTATTGATTCCCCGTTCTTCACTTTCTGACCTACCTGAACTCTTATTGATGTTTTTAACGGAAGATAAAGGTCTACTCTTGATCCAAACTTAATAAATCCATATCTTTCTCCGCGTGTAACACTATCTCCTGTTTTCTTATAGCAGAGAATTCTTCTTGCAATGAGTCCAGCAATTTGAACGCATGTAATAGTTTGTTTAGGATTTTTTTTCGCTTGAATAATAATTGCACACCTCTCATTTTCTAAGGAAGCTTTAGATAATGCAGCATTAAGAAATTTTCCAGAGAAATATATTTTTTTCAATATTATTCCATCAATAGGAGCTTTATTCGAATGCACATTAAAAACATTCATAAAGACACTTACCTTAATAGATTTCTTTTTTTGATATGGATCAATAGTTTCATCTATTGCTATGACTTTTCCATCAGCCCCTGAAACAACAACATTTTTTTTTGTACTAATTTTTCTTGGGGGGTCTCTAAAAAATTGAATAATAAAAATACTGATTATCCAAAATGGTATTGAGGCTATAACATTAACATATGATACATATGCGCTTATAAAAGAGCTGATTATTATAAATAACCAGCCTTCTTTCGCGATAATTGGGTAATTCTTCAATTAACTGACTTATCTACAATTTTTTTAATCCAAGGCATCATTTTTCTTAGAGATTCTCCAACCTGCTCTATTTTATGTTGCCGCTGCTTTTCTCTTTTTGCTGGAAGATCTCCAACATTATCTACAAACTCTTTTGCAAATGTGCCATCTTGAATTTCTTTAAGGATTTCCTTCATACGAATTTTAGTTTCAGGTGTTATGATTCTTGGACCTCTTGTGACATCACCATACTCTGCTGTATTAGAAATTGAATACCTCATATTAGCTATACCGCCTTCATACATCAAATCTACGATAAGCTTTAATTCATGAAGGCATTCAAAATATGCCATTTCAGGCTCATAGCCAGCCTCAACTAATGTTTCAAATCCAGCTTGAACTAATGCAGTTGTCCCTCCACACAGAACCACTTGCTCTCCAAATAAATCCGTTTCTGTTTCATCTTTGAAAGTTGTTTCTATAATTCCTGTTCTTCCGCCACCTATAGCAGATGCATAAGACAAGGCAATATCTTTTGCATTATTAGTAGCATCTTGATTAACTGCAATCAAATCTGGAATACCCCCACCTCTGACAAATTCTGATCTTACTGTATGTCCAGGTGCTTTTGGAGCTATCATAATTACATTAAGATCTTCTCTTGGTTTAATTTGTTTGAAATGGATATTAAAGCCATGGGCAAATGCAAGACTTGAACCTTGTTTCAGGTTTGGCTCAATCTTTTCAGAATAAAGTTTAGGTTGAAATTCATCAGGCGCTAAAATCATTACTAAATCTGCATAAGCTGTAGCTTCCTCAATAGATTTGACACTCAAATTAGCTTTCGATGCTTTTTTAGCAGAGTCAGAACCCTCTCTTAAACCAACCACAACATCAACACCTGAGTCACTTAAATTATTTGCATGAGCATGCCCTTGGGAACCGTAGCCAATAATTGCTACCTTCATACCTTTTATAATATTTAAATCCGCATCTTTATCATAATAAATTTTCATACTATTCCTTAAAAAATTATATTTTTAAAATTCTATCGCCTCTTCCGATACCTGAGGCTCCTGTTCTGACAATTTCAATAATCAATGAGTCATTAAAGCTTTTCAAATAGTTATCAAGCTCTGTCGAAGTACCTGTGAACTCAATTGTGAGTATATTTTCAGAGGAATCAATTATTCGCCCCCCAAAATTATTACTAAGCTGCTGAACTTCATCTCGATGTCGGCCATTCGCCTTTAATTTTACTAAAACTAATTCTCGTTCAATGTGATCACCATCATGTAAATCAAGAACTTTCACCACATCAATAAGCTTATTTAATTGTTTAATAATTTGCTCGATTACCTCATCTGATCCGCTAGTGACTATTGTCATTCTTGATAATGATTGATCTTGAGTTGGCGCCACAGACAAGGATTCAATATTATATCCTCTTGCTGAAAAAAGTCCTGATACTCTTGAAAGAGCCCCTGACTCATTTTCCATTAACAGTGAAATAATATGTCTCATTTATAGATCTTCTGCACCATCAGCTAATATCATTTCCGATAGGCCTTTACCATTAGGAACCATAGGAAAAACATTTTCAGTTTGATCAGTTATAAAATCTAAAAACACAAGCCTTTCTTTAAGTTTTGGAGAAAATGCCTCCTTCAAAGCACTTTCAATATCTGAAGATTTTTCAATTTTCATACCAACGTGTCCATAAGATTCGGCAAGTTTCACAAAATCTGGAAGTGCATCCATATATGATTCAGCATAGCGATTTCCATAAAAAAACTCTTGCCATTGCCTAACCATACCCATGTAGCGATTATTTAAGTTAATTATTTTTACTGGTAAATTAAATTGTTTGCATGTAGATAGCTCTTGAATACACATTTGAATAGATGCTTCTCCAGTTACACAAGCAACTTGAGAATCAGGAAAAGCAAGTTGACATCCCATTGCATAGGGGAGGCCAACACCCATCGTGCCTAAACCTCCAGAATTTATCCATCTTCTAGGTTTATTAAATGGATAGTATTGAGCAGCCCACATTTGATGTTGACCAACATCTGAAGTAATAAAGGCCTCACCATTTGTGACCTCATGAAGCTTTTGTATAACTTTTTGAGGTTTAATTTCAGTTCCATCGTCCTCAAACTTCATACAATCTTTACTTTTCCATTGGTTGATAGTTTTAAGCCACCCAGAACCTGACACTTTAAGGTTTTTATTTTTTTGTTCTTTAAATGTTGATATGAGTTCTTTAAGAACAAGATTTACATCACCAACAATTGGAATATCTATTTTTACTCTTTTTGAAATGGATGCAGGATCAATATCAATATGTATTATTTTTTTAGGTTTGGCTAAAAAATGATCAGGATTACCAATTACCCTATCATCAAATCTTGCGCCAACTGCCAATAAAACATCACATTCTTGCATTGCCATATTCGCTTCGTAAGTTCCATGCATACCAAGCATTCCTAGAAAGTTTTCATGCGAAGCAGGAAAGCCTCCCAATCCCATAAGTGTATTAGTGATAGGAAATCCTAAGAGCTGAACGAATTCTGTTAGAGCTTCTGATGCATCTCCGAGTACTACACCCCCGCCAGAGTAAACCATCGGCTTTTCAGCATTAATGAGAAGCTCAAGAGCCTTATTGATTTGTCCACTATGGCCCTGTTTGATAGGGTTATATGATCTAAGCGTAATATTTTCTGGGTAAATAAATTCTGCAGTTTCGGCTGTTATATCTTTAGGTATATCAACCAATACAGGGCCTGGCCGACCTGTGGCTGCTAAATAGAAAGCTTTCTTAATAGTACTTGCAATATTTTTGATATTTTTGACTAAAAAATTATGCTTGACACAAGGTCTTGTGATCCCAACGGTATCACATTCTTGAAAAGCATCTTGGCCAATAGCATGGGTAGGAACTTGTCCGCTAATAATTACCATTGGAATGGAATCCATATGAGCGGTTGCAATTCCAGTTACGGCATTAGTTGCTCCAGGTCCAGATGTTACAAGGGCAACACCCACATCACCTGTTGCTCTTGAATAGGCATCCGCAGCGTGAACAGCTGCCTGCTCATGCCTAACAAGAACATGTTTAAATGAATTTTGTTTGAAAATTGCATCATAAATATTTAGAACGGCTCCCCCAGGATAACCAAAAACAAATTTAACGTTTTCTTTTTGAAGGGACCGGATAACAATTTCAGCACCAGTGATAGTTTCAGCTTTCATGAAAATACAATAATAATAAACAGATATGATAACCTTTTGCTATGTCTTCCTCAAGCTTATGTAGGCTTTTGAGGCGAAAAAAGCATTGAATAGTCAATTGATTTTATATTTTTAGTAATAGCACCAATAGATATTCTGTCCACCCCAGTTTTTGCGTATTTTATAATATTTTTTTCATTAATATTTCCTGAAGCCTCAAGTAATGCTTGACCGTTATTTAGTTGAACTACTTTTTTTAATTCTTCAATAGAAAAATTATCTAATAATATATTTTTTGACCCAAAAGAAAGTGCCTCAATAAATTCTTTAATGCTCTCGACTTCAACTTGCACATTTTTTAAATTATCAATATTTATTAACATTTTCTTTATTGAGCCAAATGCAGTTTTATGGTTCTCTTTTAACAAGATTTGATCAAATAATCCTATCCTTTGATTATTGCCACCTCCTACTTGAACTGCATACTTTTGAGCGATCCTTAAACCGGGGATTGTTTTTCGTGTATCAAATAGCTTTGTTGGAGAATTTTTAATTAAACTTTTTAAATATGCAGTTGAAGTTGCTGTACCTGAGAGTAATTGTAAAAAATTTAGAGCTACTCTCTCACCCTTTAAGATAGATTTAAAAAACCCATCAAGAATACAAACAGTTTGATTTTTTCTTGCTCTATCTCCATCCTTTATTAGCCAGGTAATTTTGATATTCTTATCTATTTGTCTAAAGCATTCTTCAACCCATGATTTGCCGCAAAAAATTGCACTTTCTTTAATCTTAATTTTGGCTTGGCCTTTTAAATCATTTGCTAATAAGTTTGTTGTTATGTCAGATGTACCCAAATCTTCTTTTAATGCATTTTTAATATTTATTTTAATTGCATTTGATAACATTGTTTTTGTGAGCCTGTTTTTTCTCATTATTTATTCAACGCCTTATTTATTTGACCCCCTCCTAAACAAATATTACTTTCATAAATAACAACAGATTGACCTGGAGTAATCGCCCATTGCTTTTGGCCAAACATGATTGAGCAATTCCCTGCAGAATAATTATCAATTTCACATGGTGCATCCATTTGTCTATATCTTGTTTTTGCAGAATAAACCCAATTAAGTTTCGGTTTTATTCCAGAAATCCAATGTAAATCATCTGCTAATAAACCGTCACTCAGAAGAAGAGGGTGGTCATGTCCTTGACCAACTAGTAGAGTATTATTTTTGATATCTTTCTCTAAAACAAACCAAGGCAAACCACTTCCATTTTTTGTGCCTCCGATATTGAGACCTTGTCTCTGACCAATTGTATAAAAATTTACTCCATTATGTTCTCCAATCTCATTTCCATCTATATCAAAAATTAAACCTGGATTCTTTTTAATATATTTTTCAATGAATTCAGCAAAAGGCCTCTCCCCAATAAAACAAATTCCGGTAGAGTCTTTTCTGTCGTGATTATGAAGTTTATGTTCTTTAGCTAGGGCCCTAACATCTGATTTTAATAAACCACCCAAAGGAAAAATTGATTTAGACAATTGAGATTGATTTAATCTGTGTAAAAAATAGCTTTGATCTTTTGTTCCATCAAAAGCTTTTACTAGATGAAAAAGACCATCCTTTTCAATAATATTAGCATAATGACCAGTTGCGATTTTTGAGGCACCCATCTTAAAGGCATGCTTAAGAAAAGCTTCAAATTTAATTTCTGAATTACATAAAATATCTGGATTTGGAGTGATACCTTTTTCTAAACCAGAAATGAATAGAGAAAAAACTTTTTTCTTATATTCCTTGGCAAAATTTACTACTTCAATATCTATACCTATTTTTTCTGAAACTGATACTGCATCTATTAAATCTTGTTTACTTGTGCAATACTCATCATCATCATCATCTTCCCAATTTTTCATGAAAAGGCCAGTTACTTTGTATCCTTGATTTTTTAAAAGCCAGGCACTTACAGCTGAATCAACACCTCCGGATAAACCTACAATAATATGTTTTGCCATTAAGGGAGGCTAATTTCTTTTGATTTAGAATAGGCTGCTTTAATTGCCTGGGTAAAAATTACATCTAGATTTTTTTTATTAAGTAGATTTATGGCTGCCTCCGTAGTGCCACCTTTAGATGCAACTTTGGAAATTTGTTCTGCAAAATTATCAATAGATATGCCAGCCTTTCCTGATCCAATGACCGTTTGTATTACTAACTTTTTGGCATTTTTTTTGTCTAGTCCGAGTTCTACTGCTGATTTGATCATGGTATCTATGAAATAAAAAATATACGCAGGCCCACTTCCAGATATCGCAGTGACAATATCTAAGTCTGATTCTTTCTTTACCCATAAAATTTCCCCTATAGACTTAAATATTTTTGAAATAATAGTGGTTAGATTTGATTTATTTATTTGTTTAGATTTGCCATATAAACCTGTTATAGCTTCACCATCTCTTGCACATAAATTTGGCATTGCTCTAAAAATATCTATATCGTTTTGAAGATTAGTTAAATTATTAATAATAAAGTTTTTGATTGCAGTAGTTGTAACCCCTGCAGCAATAGAAATTATTATTGGGATATCTTTTTTTCCTAAAATTAACGAATTGATTTCTTCACAGACCGATTTAATTTGGTTGGGTTTAACGGCTAGTAAAACAATATCTGAATTATTAAATTTTATCCCATTGAGCTCTTTAAGTACTTGGGTTTTTTTATAATTTTTTTCATTAATATAAACTCTTCGCTCACTATTTTTCTCAATTAAAAAAATTTTACCAAATAGTTTTTTATCTATTCTTTGGTAAATAGCCTCAGCCATATTTCCGTATCCAATAAAATAAAGTTTATTTTTCATTGTATTTTTCTCTTACCAAAAATCTTTGTTCCAATTCTTACAAGATTAGACCCATTCTGTATAGCTAACAAGTAATCATTAGACATTCCCATTGATAAAGTATCAATAGAGTTATACTTTATTTTTAATTTTTCGTATATTTCTCTCATAGTTTTGTATTGTGATAACAAAGTTTTTCTCTCACTTTCTTTTGACGGAATGGCCATTATTCCTCTTAAGTTTAAACTTTTAAGATTATGCACAAGCTCAGCAAAATCAAATACTTCACTAACATTTATTCCACTTTTGGAAGCTTCATCACTAATATTAATTTGAATGCAAATATTTAATGGATTTTTTGTATCTCTATTTTGGTTTAATTTATTTGCTATTTTGATTCGGTCAACAGTTTGAACCCATGAAAAATGTTCTGATATGAGTTTACATTTATTACTCTGAATAGGGCCTATAAAATGCCACTCAATATCAAGGCTGTTAAGAAATTCTTTTTTTTCAAGTGCTTCCTGAACATAATTTTCACCAAAAATACTTTGACCTGCATCAAATGCAGCCTTTATTGCAGAATAATTTTGCCCTTTGCTAACGGCTACAAGACGAATATTTTTTTCGCCTGTATTAGGATTTTGTTCAATTTCTTCTCGAACAGTTTTTATATTATCTTTAATTTCTAACATATCTTTTAAAACAAAAAACCAAGCTCAAAGCCTGGTTTATGTAAATTTTATCAAAAAGTTTTGATTATTTTTTCTTAGCTACAGGCTTTTTCTTTGCTGCTGGTTTTTTCTTAGCTACAGGCTTTTTCTTTGCTGCTGGTTTTTTCTTAGCATTTGTATCTTTTCCGAGAAGAGCATTTATTAATTTTTCGAGCATAGTTATTTTCCTGATTAAATTATTTAGTCAATTATTATATATTTTTTTAAAGTTAAGCGATGACATATTGTTTTTAAAAAACTTAAATTATTATTTATCCATTTTTTCCATAACTGCCATTCTTATTCCAATTCCATTTTTAACTTGTTCTAGTATGACAGATTGATTTCCATCCGCCACCAATGAATCGATTTCAACACCTCTATTTATTGGACCAGGATGAAGCACTAAACAATCTTTTTTTGCGTATTTTAGTCGTTCCTTATTTAATCCGAAATTTTCAAAATATTTCTTTTCTGATGGAATAGTATCTTTTTTCATTCTTTCTTTTTGAATCCTTAGCATCAAGATAGCATCTACATCAACTAATCCCTGCTCCATTGTCTCAAAAACTTTCACATTAAATTCTTCAATATTTTTTGGCATTAATGTTTTTGGTCCAATAACCCGAACTTCTTTCGTTCCTAGTTTGTTTAAAATATAAATTTCTGACTTAGCAACTCTTGAATGTTCTATATCACCAACAATTGCAACCTTTAAATTTGAAAATGGTTTTTTAAAGTTTCTGATAGTGTAGGCATCCAGTAAAGCTTGTGTAGGGTGTTCTTTGTTACCATCTCCTGCATTAATTATGCTGGCATTGTTTTTTATACTTTTTGCAATTAATTCTGGAATGCCAGGTTTTGAGTGCCTAACAACAAAAATACTTACACCCATAGCTATTAAATTATTGATAAGATCAAGAATAGACTCACCCTTAGACTGAGATGATGTTGCAATATCTAGATTAATGACATCTGCAGAAAGCCTTTTTGCAGCAATTTCAAATGTTGTTTGGGTTCTGGTACTATTTTCAAAAAATAAGTTGCAGACAGTTTTTCCTTTTAATATCTCATATTTATTTATATTTTTATTTTGTAGATATTTATCGGCACTGAGAAAAATATCTTCTATTGTTTTCAAATCCATATCTTTGATAGATAGAAGATGCTGAATTTCTTTAGATTTATTTTTTTGCTTTATTGCCATAAAAAAGTATTTTAATTATCATTTTCAAAAAAAGAATCTAGAATTATCATAGCTGCAACTTGATCAATAATATGTTTTCTTTTTCTTAAATTTTTTTCTAAAGTCTTAAGTTTAATTTCGGCTTCAGAAGAGCTAAATCTTTCATCAACAAAATATACTGCAATATTGAACTTGTTTTTAAGCTTTTCTCCAAATTTCCTCGCCAATAAACTCATTCTTGATTCACTACCATCGTCATTTAATGGATAGCCTATAACTAGTTTAATCGGCTTCCATATCGTTAAAAGGGACTCAATTTTTTTGTATCTTTCAATTTTTTTTGGTGTTTCAATTGTTTCAAGTGGGTGAACATTATTCGTGATGTTATTTCCAATAGCAACGCCTACTCTTTTTTCACCAAAATCGAAAGACAAAATGTTTCCTTGGAGTGATTTTTTGTTAATATTAGTCATTAATTTGGAAGGTAGAATTCTGGGTAAAAAAAAAGGGATATGATTCCCTTTATTTATTAAAAAATCTAAGCTGTTTTTGTAATTATTCAACAATTACATATTACCATGAAATTCTTTTCAGTTTATAAATTATTTTCAATGAATTCAGTTACTTGAAGGCCATATCCAGTCATACTTGGCATTTTTCTTGGTGCAGCTAAAAGCTTCATCTTTGTAACACCAATATCAACCAAAATTTGCGAACCAATTCCATAATTCCTTAAATCTGTTGATTTTTTTAAAGCAGTATTTTTTAGACTTAATTTACTAGTAATACTATCCTGAGACTCATTATAATTTAAGAAAATTATTACTCCTTTTTCCTCATTATTAATTGCCTCTATTGCCCTTAAAGGAGGCCAGGAATGCGATGTTTCTCTGCTAATAAAATCTAAAATTGACAAAGGTTCATGCACTCTCACCATTACCTCATCATTTTTTTTAATCACACCTTTTACTAACGCTAAATGCATGTTTTTTGTAAGTAAATCTGAGTACATTATTAAATTCATAGAACCAAATTCAGTATTAACTTTTTCTTCACTTATTTTTTTAATAAGCTTTTCTTTCTTGCTTCTGTATTCAATTAAATCAGCAATTGTCCCAATTTTTATATTATGTTTTTTTGAAAATTTAATTAAATCTGGAAGTCTTGCCATTGTTCCATCATCATTAAGTATCTCGCATATAACAGATGCCGGGGTTGCGCCTGCTAAAGCAGCAAGGTCACAACCCGCTTCAGTATGACCAGCTCTATATAAAACGCCACCTGAATGTGCGATGAGTGGAAATACATGCCCAGGCCTATTGATAAAAGTATGATCAGATTCAGGCAAGATAGCAGACATGATTGTTTTAGCTCGATCTGCTGCTGATATGCCAGTTGATATTCCCGATGAGGCATCAATTGAAACAGTAAAATTTGTCCCAAGTTTTCCTTGATTATCTTCAACCATTAATGGAAGCTTTAGTTTTTTAGCTTTATCTTCAGTAAGTGTTAAGCAGATGAGACCTCTTCCATATTTAGCCATGAAGTTGATAAATTCTGGAGTAACATGATCGGCAGCCAGTAACAAATCTCCTTCGTTTTCTCGATCCTCGTCATCTACAAGAATTACCATTTTGCCTTTTTTTAGATCATTTATTATGTCTTCTATATTATTCATAAATTATTATTCATTTTGAGCAAAGTTTTGGAGGTACCTTGCAATCATATCAATCTCTACATTTACACTATCCCCAACTCTATGAGATGACAAATTTGTAGAAATTAATGTATGCGGTATTAAGTTTATATAAAAAAAATTCTTATCTACTCTATTTATAGTCAGGCTTGTTCCATTAATCGCAACTGAACCCTTTTCAGGTAAAAATTTTATTAATTTATTTGATACTTTTATACTCCAAACCTCACAAAGATCTTTTTTTTCAATACTGTTGATAATACCAACTTCATCGATATGGCCTGTAACGAAATGGCCAGAAACCTTTCCATTAAAACGTAAAGATGTCTCAAGATTCAATTTTTGGGAGATTTTCAAAGGAGATACTCTTGATGATGTCTCTTTGGATACATCAAAACTGAGTAATTTTTTATTAAGATTGTTTACAGTTAAGCAAATACCATTTACAGCTATACTATCCCCTACATGAATATCTTTTAACTTTTGTTCATCAAATAAGACATCAATCTTTAAATCTTCACCCACCCTTTTGATGGATTTCACTGTACCGATAGATTCAATTATTCCTGTAAACATGCCATAATTCTAGCAGAATGATTAAAGCGAAGTTTAACTAAATGTATATTCAATGACCAAACTTATTAAAAATAAAAAATTTTATGAATTTTGGATTGCCCTGAGATATACAAATTTAAAAAACACAAACCAATTTATTTCTTTTATTTCTTTAACGAGCATAATTGGAATCACATTGGGTGTGATGGCTTTAATAATTGTATTGTCAGTCATGAACGGATTCCAGTCAGAATTAAAATCAAGAATTTTAAGCGTTACTTCTCATATTGAAATTACAAAACCAGGAAGAGATTTTAATAATTGGAAAAAAGCTGAAACTATAATCGATAAAAATATAGGAATTAATGGCATTGCTCCCTATGTTCAAGATCAAGCGATGATCTCTGTAGGTAAAAGAAATAGAGGGGTTATAGTTAGGGGCATAATTCCTGAAATTGAAAAAAATGTAAGTGATATAAATACCAAAATAAAAACAGGATCATATCTCTTAAATCCGGGAGATTACGAAATAATAATAGGAGTTGATCTTGCAAGATATTTGGGGACATCGGTTGGAGATAAAATTGCAATGATTTCATCAAAAGCAAATTTCTCTGCGGCAGGGGTCATGCCTAGGATGAAACGCTTTTATGTGTCAGGGATCTTTGATTCAGGTATGTATGAATATGATGCAGGACTTGTTCTTATAAATTTGAAGGATGCTCAAAAGTTTTTTAAAACAAGTAATGGTGTCTCAGGCTTAAGGATAGAGTTAGAAGATATTGATAATACTGAGAAGATTTCAAATTATTTGAAAAAAACTTTTAGCGATGACCCTTTTGTTTATGTTTCTGATTGGAGAACTAGGCATGCTAACCTTTTTTCGGCAATAGAACTAGAAAAAAAAGTAATGTTTATTATTTTAACTTTGATTATAGCTGTAGCTGCTTTTAATATTGTTTCTACTTTAGTGATGGGTGTTACTGAGAAAAGATCTGATATAGCAGTTTTAAGAACTATAGGTGTAAATCAAAAAAGCATAATGTTAATTTTTATTGCACAAGGCTTTATTATTGGAACTTTAGGGACTTTACTAGGAATTTTTTTGGGGGTAGCAATATCCTTAAATATTGATTTAATTGTCCCTTTTATTGAAAGAATTTTTAATACAGAGTTTTTAGCAAAAGATATTTATTATATTTCTCAGGTACCATCAAAAGTAATGCTTATAGATGTCTACAGGATAGGTTTGATGGGATTAATTTTATCTTTATTAGCCGCAATATATCCAAGTTACAAGGCATCAAAAGTAGAACCCGCTCAGGCTTTAAAATATGAATGATTCATTTCAGATATCTCTAAAAAATGTATCTAAAAGCTTTGAGGATCTTGATGTTCCCGTGCTTAATAATTTAAGTTTCGAAATAAACGCCTCTGAAAGGGTCGCAATTCTTGGAAGCTCTGGCTCAGGTAAAAGCACCCTTTTACATATAATTGCTGGATTGGATGATCCATCAAAGGGTAATGTTTTTTTTAATAATGATTTAATCACTAAACTTTCTGATAATAATAAGTCCATATTGCGAAATAAACATATAGGTTTTGTGTATCAATCGCATCACTTGTTAAAGGATTTTTCAGCAATTGAAAACGTGATGATGCCGCTAATTATAAGAAGAAATGATAGCTTGAAAGATTTTAATCAAGCAAAAAAGATTTTAAAAAAATTAGGTTTAGGGAGTAGATTAAATCATTTTCCTCATCAATTGTCGGGAGGGGAGAGGCAAAGAGTTGCTATAGCAAGAGCAATAGTTACCTCCCCAGACATAATTTTAGCTGATGAGCCAACTGGAAATCTTGATCACAAAAATGCGAATATAGTTTTTGAGTCATTTTTAGAATTAACAGAAGAATTTAAAACAGCTATAGTTTTAGTGACACATGATCAATCACTGGCTAGAAAAATGAATAAAATATATCACCTTTCATCGGGAAAACTTAAATCAAAATAGTATAATAAAAAAAATTTAAAAAGGAGCTCCATACTGTGTGGGAAATAATTCAAGCAGCTGGCTGGCCAATCTGGCCATTAATTCTAACTTCAATTATTGGTGTTGCAATAATATTAGAAAGATTTTGGTCATTAAGAAAAAGTCAAATTATACCTGAGGGATTAATGGTAGAAATCAATACCATGATTAAGCAAAATAATCTTGATGACAATAAGTTAGATATCTTAAAAAATTCTTCTCCACTAGGTGATCTTTTATCTGTTGCTATTTTTAAAAGAAAAAATAGTGTTGAAGTTATTAAGTCAGCCCTAGAGGAGAGGGCAGGAATTATAGTACATAACCTTGAAAGATACCTCGGTGTATTGGTGACTATTGCTACTGTAGCCCCTCTCCTAGGTCTTTTTGGAACCATTATAGGGATGGTTGAGTTATTTAGCTCTTTTACAAGTAGTGGCCATGATGTAGCAGTATTTGCTCGAGGAATATCTATTGCACTTTATAATACTGCAGGTGGAATTGTTGTAGCTGTTCCTGCAATGATTGCATATCGTTTTTTTAGGTCCAAAATTGATAACTACTTAAACGAGATGGAGCATGATGCCATTCATATAGTTGAGATTTTAAAAGGGTAGTTTTTATTTATGAATTTTAGAAAAAAAGTAAGAGAAGATGATTTGGAAATAAATTTTATACCCTTGATTGATGTTTTGTTGGTCATTATTATTTTCTTAGTCGTGAGTACGACATTTTCAAAATTTAGTGAATTAAAAATAAATCTTCCAACAGCCGAAGCAAATCAAGTTGATAAAAAAATTGAAAGAATAAATATTGCAATATCTGAAAATGGTAATTATGCCATTAATGAATCATCAATGAGAAACTCAACTATCAGCGATATCGTGATAAATTTAAAGGCTGCAGCTAATAATATTAAAGATCCTGTAATTGTTATCAATGCTGACTCTAATTCACCTCACCAGTCTGTCATAAATGTCATGGAAGCTGCAAGGATTTCAGGTTTATCAAAAATTACCTTTTCAACAAAAGTAGAATAAAAGCTAAATGTCGAAAGAAATAGCGACAAAAGAAACTTTAAGAAATTATAAAAAAGTCTACATACGCTTATTTAAATATGCACTTGAATTTAAATTAATCTTTAGCTTGAGTATTGTTGCTATTATTTTAATGGCTTTGGCAGACACAAGTTTTCTTGCCCTAATTAAAAAAATAACGGATGAAGGATTTGTTAGTAACGCTGATAATCTAACAAGGCTTATCCCAATCATCCTAATCTTTATTGTTTTAATTAGAGCCTCCGCAAGATTTTTTTCTACATATGCTCTAAGATGGATTTCAAGAAAAATAGTACAAAAATTACGCTTTGATATTTTTAAAAATTTAATGAAACTACCAATTTCCTATTTTGATAGGAACACAACAGGGGTTTTAGTATCAAAAATAACCTATGAGACAGAACAATTACAAACAATCATAACGAAAATGTCTTTAGATGCCCTAAGGGATAGCATTACAATTATTGCTGTTGTTAGCTATATGTTTTATTTGAATTGGTTGTTAGCTTTTTTTGTAATTATCATCTTGCCAATTGCAGGATATTTTATCAAAAAAATAATTCCTAAATTAAGGAACGCCGCAAGTGAATTTCAAAGTCTAATGGGAGAAATAACTAAAATTGCTGAGGAGGCAATTTCAGGACAAAGGATTGTTAAAATATTTGGTGCAGCAAAATATGAAAGTGAACGATTTAGTAAATCAATAACGCGTAATCGTAAAATGGCTACAAAGTTGGCGAGATTAAGCGCTACTAATAGCTTGATTATAGAAATAATTTTAGGATTTTTGTTAGCAGCTGTTTTGCATTTTTCCCTTACTAATTTATCACCTGGAGAATTTATAGCATTTATAGGAGCCGTAGTTCTCATCATCACACCTATTAAAAGATTAACGGCATTAAATGAGCAAATACAAACTGGATATGCTGCTGCCAAAAGTATTTTTTCAGTAATGGATGAGAAAAAAGAAAAAGATTTAGGAAGGATAAATTTAAAAAAAGTAAGAGGAAAATTAGAATTTGAGAATGTAAGCTTTTCATATCCAAAAGATGAAAAAATTATATTATCAAATATAAATTTAGATATAAAAGCTGGTGAGAAAATTGCCTTAGTTGGAAAGTCTGGTGGAGGAAAAACAACGCTATTAAATCTAATCCCAAAGTTTTATGCGGTAAATTCCGGAATAATTAAACTTGATGGTATTGATATAAGTAATATTTCATTAAATTCATTAAGAGAGAATCTTGCAATGGTGAGTCAAGACACGATCTTATTTAACGACACAATTTTTAATAATATTGCCTATGGAAATTTATCTGCTGTAAATCTAGAAAAAGTAAAAAAAGCGGCTGAAGCAGCAAACGCCTCTGAATTTATTAATAAACTTCCTGATGGTTTCAATCATGTTATTGGAGATAGGGGAGTTAGATTATCAGGGGGTCAGAAACAAAGAATAGCCATTGCACGAGCAATATTAAAAAATGCCCCAATTTTATTATTAGATGAGGCTACATCAGCACTAGATTCAGAATCAGAAAGCTTAGTTCAAGCAGCACTTGATAATTTAATGATTAAAAAAACTTCTATTATTATTGCTCACCGACTTAGTACAATTAAAAATGCAGATAAAATAATTGTAATGGATCAAGGAAAAATAGTCGGAGAGGGTAAACATAATGATTTAATAAAAAATAATAAATTTTATTTAAAAATTTATAAAAAAGGATTTGAATAAGTTGATATCAACTGACCAAATATTCAATAATCAATATTATAAAAAATCAAACTGGATTTATCTTCTTATACCCTTAAGTTACGTTTTAAACTTTATAAATATAGTAAGAAATTATTTATATGAAAAGAATTTTTTAAAAAAAATAAAAATTAGAGTTCCTGTTGTAATTATAGGAAATATTACACTCGGTGGGACCGGTAAAACTCCCTTAGTATTGAACCTTATTCATAAGTTTATAAATCAAGGATTACAGCCAGCCCTTATTTCAAGAGGTTATGGAGGTGATATAAGAGGTACAGGAGAAGTCTTTGGATTTTCAGATGTTGAATATGTGGGGGATGAAGCGTTATTAATAAAAACTAAATTTGATATTCCAGTTTTTGTTGGTAAAGACAGAGTAAGTGCAGCTGAAGATTTACTTAATAAATATCCAGAAACATCCATAATTTTATGTGATGACGGTTTACAACATCTAAAATTAGCTAGAGACTATGAAATTGCAGTCATTGATTCACAAAGAAAGTTTGGAAACGGTTTATTATTTCCTGCAGGTCCTTTGCGAGAAAAGGTTACTAGATTAGATAGGGTTGATGCTGTTGTTGTGAAGGGTGAAAATGAGAACCCACAATTTTTTCAAATGAAATATATCCCAAATAACTTTGTAAATTTAAAAACATCAAGCACAATCAGTTTTTCAGACATCAAAAATAAAAAAATTGTAGCCATAACTGCAATTGGAAATCCAGATAGCTTCTTCTCAACCTTAACTGATAGTAATTTAAATTTTGAGCGAATTATTTTTAATGATCATTATTTGTTTCAGAGGGATGATTTTGTTAAGTATGAAGATTACAATATTGTTATGACTGAAAAAGATGCAATCAAATGTAAAAAATTTGCAAATACAAATTTTTGGGTATTACCAATTGAAACAGAAGTAGATGATCGCCTATTTAAAGACATATTAAAAAAAACTAGCTTAACTCATGGATAAAGAATTACTTAAAATTTTAGTTTGCCCAGTCACTAAGGGACCTCTTGTTTTTGATAAAGAAAAAAATGAGCTTATTTCTAAATCTGCTAAATTAGCTTATCCAATTAAAAATAATATTCCAATCTTGTTAGAAGATGAAGCAAGAAAATTAAAATGATTTTTAATTTTCTATGAGCTTTAATGTTGTTATTCCTGCAAGGCTAAATAGTTCTCGTTTAAAAGAGAAGGTCTTGATTGAAATTAATGATGTACCCATGGTAATTCATGTTGCAAAAAGAGCAAGCCTATCGGGGGCTAAGCAAATTATAGTTGCAACAGATGATAAAAAAGTAGCAGATATTGTGAAGCTTCATAATTTTCAATCAGTAATGACTGACAAAAATCATTTATCAGGAACTGATAGATGCCTTGAAGTCGCAAAAATCATGAAATGGAATAATAGTGAAATTATCGTTAATGTTCAGGCCGATGAACCTTTAATAGATCCTAAGCTGATTAGTTTACTTGCCTCCAATGTTGAAAAAGATAAGTCAGGCTATGTAACTGCATGTAGTAAATTTAATTCTTATGAAGATTTCATAAACCCAAACAATGTTAAGGTAGTTATAGATAAATTTTCAAATGCACTCTATTTTAGTAGAAGTGCTATTCCATATTCGTCCTCTCCAGATTTAGCAATAAATGATTATGCTTTTCATCATTTAGGTATATACGCTTACAAGATTAGTGAATTAGAAAAATTTTGTAGTTTTCCAATTTCTGAAATTGAGATAATTGAGAAGCTGGAACAACTTCGCGCGTTATCAAATAATTTGAATATAAAAGTAGTTTTATATGATGGAAGCCCAATCAAAGGTGTCGATAGCCAAGAAGACCTTACTTATGTAAAAAGGGTGTTATCAAAATAATAATTTTTTAAATGGCCTCTTCACCTTTTTCCCCAGTTCTAATTCTTATTACTTCATTCACTTCTGTGACAAATATTTTTCCGTCACCAATTTTACCTGTATGAGAAACCTTTGTAATTGTTTCAATCGCTTTATCAAGCAACGAATCACTCACAATCAGATCAAGCTTGACCTTAGGTAGAAAGTCCACTACATATTCAGCCCCTCTATATAATTCTGTATGCCCCTTTTGTCTTCCAAAACCTTTTACTTCAGTGGCTGTTAAGCCCATTATTCCAATTTCTGATAATGCCTCTCTTACTTCATCTAATTTAAATGGCTTAATAATTGCTTCAATTTTTTTCATTTTTTACTCCTAATAATTACAATTGGAATTTATTTGTTATTGGATAGCGACGATCTTTCCCAAATGCCTTTGATGTTATCTTTGGACCCGGAGCGGATTGTCTTCTTTTAAATTCATTTAGTTTAATTAATTTTACAACCTTTTTAACTAAATTAGCAGAGAAACCATATTTAATTAATTCTTTTTCACTATAATTTTTTTCTATGTGAAGGTCGATTATTTCATCCAGAATTTCGTAATTCGGAAGTGTGTCTTGGTCAGTTTGATTTTTTGATAGTTCCGCAGAAGGAGCTCTATTAATAATTCTTTGTGGAATGATAGTTTGATCATAATTTATCTCATTCGCAATTTTATAAACCATTGTTTTTGGCACATCTTTTAAAATTGCGAAACCTCCAACCATATCTCCATATATTGTTGAGTATCCCACAGCATTTTCACTCTTATTGCCTGTAGCAAGAACCATACCATTAAATTTATTTGCAAATGCCATCAAAATCATACCCCTTATTCTTGCCTGAATATTTTGCTCTGTTATATCTTTTTCAAGCCCAACAAAATCTTCTTTGAAAGTATTTTCAAAAAGTTTTATATGTTTCTTGATAGGTATAATTTTATAATTTACTTCTAAATTTGATGCAATTTTTTTTGCATCTTCAAGGCTTGCTTGGGATGTATAAATACTCGGCATCATAATGGCAGTAATATTTTGTTTTTTTATCACCTTTGATGCAATATATAAAACAACTGCTGAGTCAATACCGCCTGAGAGTCCAAGAATTAATTTTTTTATATTGTTTTTTTCTACATAATCCTTCATTGCTAACATCAGTCCATTCAGAAGGTTATATGTAAGATAATTTTCTGAATTTGATAAACTTTTAGAAATAATCGACGTTTTTAAAATTTTTCTATGATATGGAAATTTTTCATTTTTACTGATAATTTTAATCTCATTTTCATCAGAGAAGTCAGCAATAATATTTTTACTTACAAATGGCTCTGATATAAATGGTAAATTCTTTTTGTTGTATTGTTTTGGTTTCGTGATGAAAGAGCTTCCATCAAATAATAACTCGTCTTGTCCACCAACACAGTTCAAATAGATTAAATTAATATCATCAAGTTTATTAAGTTTTTTTTGAATTAAATTTATTTTAGTTTTTGTTTTATTAAATTCGTATGGTGAAGCGTTTACACAAATTACATAGTCAGCTTTAAGCTCATTTAACTTCTCAAGTGGGCCATCCTCCCATATGTCCTCGCATATAAGCAATCCAAATTTTTTATTTTTATATTTAAAAATTCCTGGTTTGTCACCTGCAGAAAAATATCTTTTTTCGTCAAATACACCATAATTTGGTAGCTTCTGTTTATCGTAGGTTTTATTAATTTTTCCACCAAAGAGTAATGAGATAGAATTAAAGAGAAGTTTATTTTTTCTTCTTGGGTAACCAACAATAATATTAAGTGTAGGAAATTTTTTGGCTATTCCAATGAGATAGTAATGACACCTATCAACAAATTCTTTTTCTAAAAGAAGGTCTTCTGGAGGATAACCACATAGGCTTAATTCTGGTGTTATTAAAATTTCAGCTCCATTTTTTAAAGCTATTTCAGCATGCTTTATTATGAGCTTACTGTTATGTCTTAAATCACCAACTTTTGGATTGATTTCTGCAAGGCTTATTTTCATTTATCAGTACTCACCACCTGCCGATCTAATTAATTCTACAATTTCTTTATTTTTTGTTTTTAGTGCATAAACCAGCGGCGATAGACCATATTGATCAGTAACATTAATATCTACACCTTTTTCAATAAGAAATTTTACTACTTCGATAGATTCGTTCTCAACTGCATATTGAATAATAGGGGTACCTTCATCATCTTTATGATTTATATTGGCCTTGTATTTAACAAGTAATTTTATAATTTCAAAATAATCTTTTTTTACTGCCCACATAAGGGGTGTCCATTCAAATTTATCAAGTGAGTCAACTTCGGGTTGATGTATTAAAAGAAATTCTGTTGCTTCAATTTGATCTTTGTTTACACAATAAACTAGTGCAGATTTACCAAATTTATCTTTTAGATTTAGTGATGCGCCATTTTTAATTAATACTTTTATAGTATTAACATTACCACTTTTACATGCGAGCATTAGTACCGTAGTTGAAGATGAATTTCTTGTATTTGGATCTATTCCTTTTTTTATAAGAAGATCTAATGTTTGATAATTTCCTGAAGTTGCTGCGAGCCCATAGGCAGTCCAACCATCCGAGTCAGTGATTTTTAAATCAGCATTATTCTCTATAAGGAGTTTGACAATGTCACTATAGTTATTTTTTGACGCATACATCAGTGCAGTCCAACCATCAATCTCTTGTTTATTTACTTCTGCGCCTTTTGATATTAAATATCTTGCGACTTCAACTTGATTTTTTCTTGAGGCATACATAAGGGCTGAAACCTTATTTCCATCCTCAGTATTTACATTACCTCCACTTTCAATAATTGCTTTCACTGATTCGATATCTCCTTTAGATGAAGCTGTCAAGAGGTAAGGGATGTCTTCAGCTTTAATTGAAAATGAAAATGAAAAACAAATAAACAAAAAAAGACCTATTATCACTTTCATTTATTAGTTACCCAAAGCTTCTTTCATTACTTCCCCCATTTCAGCAGGAGAGTGAGCAATAAATACTCCAGCGTCGCTGAGAGCATTAATTTTACTTATTGCGGTTCCGGTACTTCCAGAAATAATAGCCCCTGCATGCCCCATTCTTTTTCCGGCAGGTGCCGTAATTCCTGCAATATGAGCAACTACAGGTTTTTTGATATTTTTTTTAATATATTCTGCAGCTAATTCTTCATCTGAACCACCAATCTCTCCTACCAGAATAATTCCTTCAGTTTTTGGATCTTTTTCGAACATACTAAGGCATTCTATAAAGTTTATACCTTTAATAGGGTCCCCACCAATTCCAACACACGTAGATTGACCAAATCCAATTGATGATGTTTGATGAACTGCTTCATATGTTAATGTTCCTGACTTAGAAACGATACCAATTTTACCTTTTTTGTGAATATTTCCTGGCATAATTCCAATTTTACATTCATCTGGTGTAATAATTCCTGGGCAGTTAGGACCAATTAGAATTGAGTTATTTTTTTTTATTTCTTTTTTAACCTCTAACATTTCAAGTATAGGAATACCCTCTGTTATACATACAATGATATTTATTCCTGCATTACTAGCCTCTAAAATTGAATCAGCAGCAAATTTTGGGGGTACATAAATAACCGTTGCATCAGCATTTGTTTCTTTTTTTGCTTCTTTAACGCTATTAAATACAGGAAGGTTAAGATGACTTTGACCACCTTTACCTGGTGTAACACCTCCAACTAAATTTGTTCCATATTGTAT
>ENA-OWPI01000077-OWPI01000077.1-marine-metagenome-genome-assembly--contig:-NODE-77-length-133847-cov-5.275929_pt1 | contig 133847 bp, 101 predicted proteins | sample MGYA00238138_ERZ651775 | MGnify/ENA primary metagenome ERZ651775 (study PRJEB26906, sample SAMN06265043) | marine metagenome | isolation source: Helgoland LTER site | place: Germany:Helgoland, sampling... | reverse complement strand
CTTGCTTGTTCGGCCCAAGTGCTGGGGTCATGTACCGCATAATTAGGCCCAGCCGCTATTAGAATACCTCGTATTCTTGATACGCTTGCAGAAATTAAATCTTGGAAGGAATACACACCATCGTTATTTAACAATTCTTCTATTTTGGGTCCAATTCCTTCTATTTTTTTAAGATTATCCTTTACAACCTCTTTCGTTGACGCAGGTTCTATGTTTACTGTGTTAGAAGTTGTACTTAGTGTTGTGTTTACTACATCCGAAGTCAAACCAGCTAATTGCTTCTCTAGGGATATTTTTTCAATATTAGACCCTGCTAATTTTTGACTTAACTTTTCTATTTCTGTGGCCTGTTCTTTAATTCGCTCCTGTAATGCATTAAATTCTGCTGTTGCATCCACTTCTGAGCTGGTTAACCCTTCGCTTGACAAACGATTAAGCTCTGACTCTAAATTAGCTATTCGTGATTTGAAGCTATCGTTAAGTAAATAGCGTAATAGGTAGCCCAATACAAAAGCTACTAGAAGTATTATGGCAATCTCCCAAATGTAAGTTGTCATATTTGAGCTTCCTGGTCCTTCAAAAAATCGTTCCGTATTCATTTTATGTTTTTAGTTAATTCGTATTTCCACCCTGTTATTAAACACTGCGCTTGAGTCTCTAGGGTTATGAATGATGGGTTCCAAATTTCCCATGGATAGTACTTTCAAATTAGTTGAATCCATACCACGCCGAATAAGTAATTTTTTAATAGCATCTGCTGCTTTCAATCCTAAGTTATTCGGACCCTTGTCATGCGCCGTACTTTTCGTTTGGCCCATGATTTCCATGGTATTTCTTCTTTTCTCTATGGACAAATATGTAAGGTACGCTTCTAATTTCGTAGGTAAATTTTCTTCTAAATCTTCATCATTAAAACGCAAGATAACTCCAGTACTTGTTTCTTCAATATATTCATTTCTGAGAAGTATTGAAAATGTTACACCCTCCAAGTAACCGTCTTGAATGGCTAGAGCGCCAACTTTTGATTTTAATACTAACCGGCTACTGCTTATATCTCTAAATAAATACTTAGTTGATAAGGCTCTTGCAAATCCCAGATTTTCATACGCCGAGCTACTACTTTCGCTTGAATCGCATATTCCTATTATCAATAATGCATTATCTTCTCCTAATTTTAGAAGTAAATTGTTCTTTAGACCATCGAAATTTTGTCCCAAAAACGGAACACTTCCGTTTACTTTAAAGTGAATAGGACTTTCATTCTTAGAAACAAGTGAATCTTGGCAACTTTGCTTTATGATGCATACGTAATACCATCCGGATATTACTGACCAAATGGCAAACAGAAATACCATAGATATAGATTTTAATTTCATTAAAATAGATTAACCAAATCTTTAGCGGAGAGAGAGGAAAATGAACCTTAGCTCCTAAACTTATATTTTTCTAGTGTTTTAAACTCGTTTTGCAGATTGGGTTACCAGTTAGCTACCCAGTGAGCAAAGATGGGGACTTAAACTCGTTTCGCTGTGATAACCAATAAGCAGCACAAACTTAGCAAAATTTAACGGAGATATTCGAAATGAACCGTTTTTTTCGGTTCTGTCGCATTAATTTTGTCAGGTTGTAAAATTAGCAGATTTCAACTTATCTTAAGCTGCTAAAGACTTAAAAGTAGCAAACCAACTTTTCTTTGAATTTGAAAGTTGGTCCTTTCTGATAATGTTTATGATTTCTATTCCTGCTAGTGTTCTCTGAGCGGATTCAAATTCTTTGAATCCTGTTGTAATGGCTATTCGACGTTTGATCGTCCGATGATCTTGCTCCACTATGTTATTTAGATACTTGACTCGCCTGGTCTTTATCTTCTTGAAGGTTAAACTATATCTATTGATAATACGGATAGCTTCAGTATTTGCTCCACTTTTATCAATATTAATCAGTCTTGGTTTTCCATTGTTACCTATGGCTTTGTTTAGAAACCTCTGTGCAGAACCCTTCATTCTCCGTTTAGTTAGTAGGAGGTCTACAATATTTCCTTGCTTGTCTACAGCTCGATATAAGTATCTGTCTTTACCTGCAGGAATTTTCGGGTCTTTTATGTTACTAAAATTATTAGGCCTTTCAAATGACATTTATGCTCAAGTTGGACTGGTTATGCTTGTGGGTCTACTCGGAAAAAATGCTGTACTTATCATCGAATTTGCCGTACAAAAAAGACACGATGGTTTTACTGTATTAGAGGCCGCAATTGAGGGCGCACGCGTTCGATTTAGGCCTATTCTAATGACCTCTTTTGCTTTTATTGCCGGTTTAATTCCTTTGGCATTAGCATCCGGTCCTGGAGCAATTGCAAACCGAACCATTGGGGCCTCTTCCCTGGGTGGTATGCTTGTAGGTACTTTGTTTGGAGTTATTGTAATTCCTGGATTGTATTACGTTTTTGGCACGCTCGACGTTGGACGAAAGTTAATTCAGGATGAAGAGGATGAACCCCTTACCGAAAAACAAACTGAAAAACCAAAAAAATCGTGAATCATGAAAAATAAAATTTACAATAGCACATTACTAATACTGTTGGTTAGCCTTATAAGCGCCTGTGCACCAAAAGTTTCAGAAAAATCTGTAAACTCAACAGTACCTGAAACTTATAAAGCCTCAAAAGATTCGGCAAATAGTGCCCAAGTTCCTTGGAAGGTGTTTTATACGGATCCGTATTTGGCAAATTTGATTGATACAGCGCTTAAAAACAATCAAGAGCTCAATATCTTTATGCAAGAAATGGCAGTTGCCCGAAATGAGGTGAGTGCCAAAAAAGGTGAATACTTACCCAATCTTGGTATTGGCGTTGGAGCCGGTGCAGATAAAGTGGGCGAGTATACTCGATTTGGAGCTTTGGAAGCGAATCACGATGTGAAAGCTGGAACACCATTTCCAGAGCCTATGACTGATTTTCAAGCAGGGGCTTTTGCCTCTTGGGAAGTTGATATTTGGAAAAAACTGCGGAACGCAAAAAAAGCTTCAATGTCGAGGTATCTAGCAACTGTGGAGGGTAAGAATTTAATGATTACTAATTTGGTCGCTGAAATTGCCAATGCATATTACGAGCTTCTTGCACAAGATAAGATGTTGGCTATTGTTGAGCAATATATCTCAATACAAAGTCAGGCGCTAGAAATTGTTATTCTTCAAAAGCAATCGGCAAAAACTACCGAGCTCGCAGTAAAGCGTTTTGAAGCTCAACTAGCGGGAACAAAAAGTCTTAAGTTCAAAATAAAACAAACGATTATTGAGACGGAAAATGAACTTAATTTTTTACTCGGTAGGTTTCCTCAAAAAATAACTCGAACGAGTCAGGATTTTTCTGACATCTCCTACGGTGATATTGAGGCAGGTATTCCTTCACAGTTGTTACAAAACAGGCCCGATATTAGACAATCTGAGTTGGAGATTCAAGCGCGAAAATTAGATATTAAATCTGCACGTGCGAACTTTTACCCTTCTCTCAATTTAAAAGCGGGACTCGGTTTAAGTTCATTTGGTTTGCAATATTTAGTGGACGCTCCTGCTTCTATTGCCTATAACGCAGCTGGAGAATTAATCGCTCCATTGCTAAACAGAAAAGCGATAAAAGCAGTTTACTACAACGCTAGTGCAAAACAAGTGCAATCTGTCTATATGTACGAAAAAACCGTCCTAAACGCACACTTTGAGGTTATTAATTTACTGTCCAAGTTAGAGAATTTAAATAGTAGTTATGTGCTTATTGAAGAGCAAGTTGAGGCTTTAAACAGAGCTGTTGATGTGTCAAACAAATTGTTTCGATCGGCTAGAGCAGACTATATGGAAGTATTGCTTACGCAAAGGGATGCACTCGAATCAAGATTTGATTTAGTGGAAACTAAACAAGCTCAATTGCACGCTAAAGTCAATGTTTATCGAGCACTCGGTGGAGGTTGGAAATAGAAACTGATTTCAGTTTACTAGAAAAATAGTTACTTCTATGATTGAAAGGCCGCTGCGCATTGGTGTTACAGCGGTCTTTTATTTTGCACTTAACACCTATTTGTTTCCTTGAACTTTTATCCAATAGCAATACAAACATTCTTTGGCTCAGTAAAGAATTTTAACGCTTCAAAACCACCTTCGCGCCCAACACCAGAGTTTTTAGTGCCGCCAAAGGGCGTTCTAAGGTCACGCACCAACCAGCAATTGATCCATACAATTCCCATGTGCAGGTCATTCGCAATTCTGTGCGCTCGGGTCAGGTTTTCCGTCCAAACTGTAGCCGCTAAACCGTATTCGGTAGAGTTTGCCATCATCAGCACTTCTTCTTCGGTATCAAAGGGCATAATGGTGACAACTGGCCCAAAAATTTCTTCTTGATTGGTTCTGCAATTGTAGCTTAAACCTTCTATTACAGTTGGTCGAATGTAATACCCCCCGGCATATTCGCCTTCTAAATGCACTTGAGTTCCGCCTGTAAGCACAGTGCCGCCTTCTTCTTTAGCCAACTCAATGTAAGACAACACTTTTTCCATGTGCGGTTTAGAAACTACCGCCCCCAATTTAGCATCGGGATCTAAGGAATGGCTCACTTTTCGTTTGGATACTTTTTCTACAAAAGCCGTTTTGAACTTTTCGTAAATACCGCGCTGCACGAATATTCTAGATCCGCACAAACAAATTTGACCTTGATTGGCAAAAGAGGATGCGAGTGTTGTGGCCAACATTTTATCAAAATCGCAATCGTCAAATATGATATTTGGGTTTTTTCCTCCCAATTCTAAGGAAAGCTTTTTAAATTTTGGTGCCGCCACTTTTGCAATTTGAGCTCCCGTAGATGTTCCACCTGTAAATGACACTGCACAGATATCGTCGTTTTCAGAAATTTCAGCGCCTACCTTGGGTCCGAGCCCATGAACGATGTTCAAAACACCTGCAGGTAACCCTGCTTCGATACACAATTCAGATAATAAGTAAGCCGTCATTGGCGTAACTTCAGAAGGCTTGGCAACCACACAATTTCCTGCTGCAATTGCCGGAGCTATTTTCCAAGTAAATAAATACAATGGTAAATTCCAAGGCGAAATACAACCTACAACACCCAGTGGATCTCTGCGTGTATAGTTTACCACTTTGTCTTCCATCATGTGTGCTTCTGAAGCAAAATGCAATATAGCCGTAGCGAAAAATTCGAAATTAGAAGCCGCTCTTGCAATGTCTACTTTTTGAGCCAACCACAAGGGTTTTCCATTATCAATTGCCTCTGCTTCAGTCAGTTTATCGTAGTTTTTATTAATAAGCTCCACGATTTTAAGCATAATCTTAGAGCGGTTTTCTTTTGGGGTAACCGACCAAGTTGGGTAAGCTACTTTTGCTGCAGCAACTGCTTGTTTTACATCACCTGCATCCGAGTCTGGAATTAAGGAATACACCTTACCTGTTGAAGGATTATAGTTGTCTATATATTCGTTTGAATTAGGGGCTACTAATTCTCCGTTGATGTAATTCTGAAGCTTGAACATAAGTGTTGTTTAGAAACACAAAGTTAGAATTTAACTTTGCTTTTAAATACTATTCAAGTCCATACCAGCACTGAACTGTTGGAGGTAGTTAAGGCGCTCAAGTATAAGCTTATCGAAGAAGGTTTTTGCTTTGGTCGAATGTTCAAACTCTATCCAGCTGGAATTACCGTAAAGTTTGATAACTCCGCTGTTGTTGAACAGGGTTAACTGATAATACGGAATAGTTAATGAAAAGGTCTCCAGTAAGCTTCTAAAATAAATGCAGACTCCTTTTGGCCTCAATTCGATGTAGGCTTTGTTGGGGTAATTGTCTTTTACCAACTCATGCTTAATATCATTTGAGCAAGATTTAATGTGCATTCTTGGCGACCCAATACCACCCATTTTTAATCGCACCCAAAAGGAATAAGAAACACCAACCGCTTTTTGAATCTCGTTTGTAATTCTTTTATTGTTATATGAAACATTGCGTAGCATACTAAAAAGACAATTTTATTGGATAAAAGTTATTTCTCTTTCCACCTTTTTTTTGTTGAATTGTTCTACTACAAAACATAACAAGATGGGTGTATTATTAATTATTGGAGGAAGTAAAGGAATAGGAAGTGCTTTGTTAGCGTTAGAAGTTGAAAACCGAGCAGTAATCAACATTAGCAGAACAGCCCCTAAAATTGAGCACCCAAACCTTACACATTACAGTTTAGATGTTTTAAACGATGAGCTGCCAACTATTGAAGCACTGGACGGAATCGTTTATTGCCCAGGAAGCATTAACCTAAAGCCAATTGGTTCTCTAAAAATGGATGATTTCAAAACTGATTTTGAAATTAATGTATTGGGAGCCGTTCGAGTAATTCAACATTACTTTAGAAAATTAAAAAAGGGAAATGATCCCAGTATTGTCTTGTTTAGCACCGTGGCCGTGAAAAGAGGAATGGCATTTCATGCTTCTGTTGCCGCAGCAAAAGCGGGTGTTGAAGGAATTACAAAATCATTGGCTGCTGAATTTGCACCTACCATCCGTGTAAATTGTATTGCTCCTAGCATTACCGATACTCCGCTTGCCGCTAACTTGCTAAAGAACGACGAACGTAAAGAAGCTTTGGGAAATAACCACCCTCTAAAACGAGTTGGTGAAGCCCATGAGGTAGCTGCAGTTGCGAGCTTTCTTTTGTCTGAAAAAGCAAAAAGTATCACGGGTCAAATTTGGGGCGTAGATGGCGGAATGGGAAATCTTTAGGAAAAATCCAGCTTAAAGTTGAACTAAAAGAATTTCCATTCTTTAGGTCAAAAAACTAACCTTTGCAGCTTAATGTTGCACTACCTCAAAAACTGGAATAACTACTTGAAAGCCTTTTTGGTTTGGCGAAGCCAGAACATAAAGAATAAGCCTTTTGTGCTTATCCTAAGTGTTTTAATGGGTTTTTTATGCGCTGTTGGTGCCTATTGCCTGAAACAAGGAGTGCATTTGGTAGAGTCCTTTTTTGTAGATACTGCAATCAAACAAAGTGGCTACGCCTTGTATTTTTTGCTGCCCGTAATTGGTATAGCCATCGCTCGCCTTTTAATCAAGTATGCAATCAAAGAAGAAGTGGGACACGGGATTCCAAATACCTTGTATGCCTTGAGTAAAGGCAATGGAATGATTTCGAAAAAGAAAACCTACTCGTCGGTGTTAACCGCTGCATTCACAGTAGGTTTTGGTGGGTCTTGTGGTCTTGAGGGACCGGCAGTTGGCACTTCATCGGCCATTGGTTCTAACTTAAGTAAAGCACTCAGGTTAAATCAAAAAACACGTAAACTACTCATTGGTTGTGGAGCTGCCGCTGCACTTTCAGCAATTTTTAAGGCACCGGTTGCAGCCATCGTTTTTGCAATGGAAGTTATTCTATTGGACATTACTACTTTCAGTTTAATCCCATTGTTGCTCGCCAGTGTTACTGCAGCAATGTTTTCTCGATTGTTTTTTGGTAATGAGTTATTATTTCAATTCCAAATTCAGGACAGCATACAATTTATAGATATGCCTTTTTATGTGCTGCTTGGGCTCTTGGGAGGATTTACTGGAGTCTATTTTACAAGAGTGAACTTTTTAGTATCTCGAGTTTTTGGAAAAATAAAAAGGCAGCCTGTAAAGCTTTTGGTTGGCGGGTTATTGCTTGGTTTACTCATTTTCTTATTCCCACCACTCTATGGTGAAGGTTATACTACCGTTTATCATCTAATTAGCGGAAGCACTTCCATGGTGCTAGAGAATAGTCAATTCGAGGGCTTTTCGGATAACATATGGATAATACTAGGCTTTTTGAGTTTGGTTATCTTTTTTAAAGCATTTGCTACTTCCATAACTTTTGGCGCTGGCGGAATCGGTGGAATTTTTGCCCCTACCTTGTTTATGGGCAGCATAATGGGCTTTGTGTTTTCAAAGTTCATTAACTTAATTGGCCTAAGCAAACTGTCCGAAGCAAATTTCTCCTTGGTTGGTATGGCTGCGCTTATGGCGGGAATTCTGCAGGCACCGCTTACCGCTATCTTTTTAATTGCAGAAATAACAGGGGGCTACGAACTGTTTATTCCCCTAATGCTTGCTACCTCAATTAGTTATTTAACCGTAAAATACTTTACCGAGCATTCGATATATACTGCACAATTGGCCAAACGTGGAGATCTAATTACACACGATAAAGATCAAGCTGTGCTTACCTTAATGGACTTAAAAGAAGAAATTGAGCGTAATTTCAGAAAAGTTGAGCCCTACGACACACTGGGAAATTTGGTTAAAGAGGTAACTAAGAGTAACCGAAACCTATTTCCGGTAGTGGATAAAGACGGCCTCTTTTTAGGAGTTGTAACCTTAGATGATATTCGGGAAATCATGTTTGATAGAGCCAAGTACGAAACCACGCTGGTGCATGAGCTTATGCATATGGCTCCGGAGCATATTGAAACTACTGACGGAATGAAAAAGGTTATGGAGAAATTCGAGTCCAGTGGTGCTTGGAATTTACCCGTAGTGCAGCAAGGGCTATATATTGGCTTTGTATCGAAATCCAGACTGTATTCCGAGTACAGAAAACGCCTTAAAGACTTTTATCAAGGGGTGGATTAATTTATAATTATTCTTCCCGACGGCTTCGACAATGAAGCCACAATTTGATCCAAGGTAATTTGGTTTTTTAATAATTCCATCATTTTGCTATCATCCTTGGCTTCCTGTGCAATTTTTAATTCCTGTCTATTTTCGGCTTTCATTTTTGCCACATTTTTCAGTTTAAAAGCGTACATAGAACCTTCTACAGCGCGTTTTAATTTATCCTGCTCCGAGGGCACAACAATTTGGTGGGAATCCCATTTGTGCAACTCGTATCGAGAAGCTAATAAATCTGCTGTTATACTGCTAACTTTAGGATCTGAGTGGTTAATAATCTCAGATAAATCCCAATTATCTTCACCTAACATTGCTTCAATTTTTTCTAGTAAAGTAGCAAATTCAGGTTTAGAGAATTCCATTTCATCTCGTTGAATTTCATGCACAATAAATTGAGCGACGTTAACTTCTACTTCTTCATTTTGCTCATTTAATAACGAAATGTTCTTATCCCCATAATTCAACAATATTCTCAATAAGTCTTTTTCTTGGGCATCAATGTTATCTCCTAACTCTACAGTCTTATCTTGTTGATCTCCCTCAAAATTATATCCAACTTCATCAGGAGGCATTTCAGGTGGAGGGCCAAATCCTTTGTTCTTATCTGCGTGGTTCTTTCTTCGAATTTTATTCAATTCGTTAATCAACACCTTTTCGGGTACATCAAGAAGCGTCGAACACTCTTTAATGTACACTGAGCGAGATATCTCTTCTGGAATAAGGGCAATGGTAGAAACAATGTCTTTAATAAGGCTAGCGCGCTTTATAGGATCGTTTCCAGTGTCAGAAAGTAATAGGCTGGTTTTTGTAACAATAAAATCCTTCGCATTATCATTCAAATAAGATTGAATGTCCTCCAAGTAATTGGATTTTGCAAAAGAGTCGGGGTCTTCTCCTTCTGGGAAAGTCACCATTTTTACATTCATTCCCTCTTCCAGAATCATATCGATTCCTCGAAACGACGCGCGAATACCAGCAGCATCGCCATCATACAATAGGGTAATGTTATTGGTATAGCGTTTTATAAGTTTTATCTGCCCTTGAGTAAGCGCAGTTCCTGAAGAAGAAACTACATTCTTAATTCCAGATTGGTAGAGTTGGATAACATCAGTGTAGCCTTCCACCAAATAACAGTTGTCCTCTTTTATAATTTCGCCTTTAGCGAAATATATTCCATAGAGTACTGCACTCTTGTTATAGATAAGTGACTCGGGACTGTTTAGGTATTTAGGAACCTTTTTATCCGTAAGCAAGGTTCGTGCACCAAAACCAAGTGGTCTTCCAGAAAGGTTGTGAATTGGAAATATCACTCTACCTTTAAATCCGTCGTAAAATTTACGATCGCCTTTTGGAGATTTTTTAATCAATCCACTTGACTCCAGAAATTGCTCTTGGTAACCACTGTCTATGGCCGTTTTATAAAAGTACTCCCAATCGTTTTTGGCATAACCCAGCTTAAACTTGTCTATGGTTTCTTCTGTAAATCCCCGCTCTTTAAAATAACCCAGCCCGATAGATTTACCTTCATCTGAATCGTGCAAATTTTCCGAGAAGTGTTTTTGGGCGTATTCGGTAACGATATACAAACTCTCACGTTCACTTTCCGCCTGTTTTTGTTCGTCAGTTTGTTCTTCTTCCTCTAGCTCAATATTATAGCGTTTGGCCAAAAAGCGCAGCGCTTCAGGAAAAGTAAAATGCTCGTGTTCCATCAAAAATGAAACTACATTTCCGCCCTTTCCAGAACTAAAATCCTTAAAGATTTGTTTTTCGGGAACAACGTAAAACGACGGTGTCTTTTCATTAGCGAAAGGACTGAGCCCTTTATACTGTCTTCCCGATTTTTTGATATTTACAAAGTCAGCAATGACATCCTCAATTTGAGCGGTCATTAATATTTCGTCGACTTTGTGTTTTGGAATCATAGGTTACAAAGCTACAATATGAAGCAAAAAAAAACGCGGTGTTGCAGAATAATGTAGGGTCATGCTGAATTTATTTCAGCATCTCAATAATAGCTGCGAATAACGAGATTCTGAAATAAATTCAGAATGACGGCTAGCTAGTGTATCACTCACATTTCCCAAATAACTCTGCAACACTACCAAAAAAAACCGCAAAAAGCGGTTTTTAAAATTCTTTGGTTGATGACTTACTACTTAATGGTAAGCCGTTCGGTCTTTATTTCCATTCCATTAGATAATGTTAAGAAATAAGCGCCTTTTTGAAGGTCGCTAAAGTCTAATTCAGAAGCTATGTTATTGCCTGCAGTAGGCTCTAGAACTTGCGTGTAAACCATTTCTCCTAACACATTCATTACCGATAAGGTGTAAAGGTCATTTGAAATTGCTTCAAAAGAAATATTCACCATCCCATCTGTTGGGTTTGGAAATACATTCACTTCAGATCGAGTTACATCATACTCACCAACCGAAACCTCTGGCGCGTCAGGCGCTTTGCGAGTTATCCATGTGAAAGTGTCTACATTTGTACTATCTGCCTTATTGGTTATTCTGTATGATACATACGTCTCAGTGTATTCCTTAACATCCGCTGGAAGTGTAACGTAATACTTAAACGAAAATGATTCATTGGGGCCTATTCTGCAGGAACCACTATCAGTTAGGCCAATTAAACACTCAAAACAATCACAAAATTCAACTTCCCAACTCGTAAGTTGAGTTACATTTTCTGAAATTAACTCATACCTGTAATCAATTGAATCATTTCCAGCAACCTCCAAATATGCACTAAACTCATTCCTTTCGTTTGGAAACATTTCGCAAATAACTGTATCGTTTTTCGCACTTAGTTGAGCAAAGCTCGATACGAAAAATATACTTGAAAGTATACTTAAAAGAACTATGTGTACTGTTAACTTCACAACGCTTGAATAAAAAAAAGGCTAAACAAACAATTCTAAAATTGTTTGTTTAGCCTTTCAATAAAATAATTTATTTCTTAACTACTGATTGTCTTGCAACAACACCTTCTTGTCCTGCCACTTCAACAAAATACATTCCCTCTTCAAGAGAATTCATGTCGATAGCAATTTCATTATTTCCAGCAACAACGTTAGTTGAAGACGAAGAAACTACAGCACCAGTTACAGCAACAACTCTGATAGTAGCGTCAAAAGACTTTTCGCTATTCACTTTCAAAGTAGCATTACCTGTTGTAGGATTTGGAAACACTTTAACACCAGACACTGCGCTGTTAAGGTTAGCAACAGAAGCGTTGATATCGAAAAGCTCAGGTTTAGTTCCTTCTACAACGTCTGCAGAAGCTCCAGACAATATTCCTTGTTCACCTTCTGCAACAAAAGCATAAACCTCTAATTCTTTTGTATCTACTGGTATGTCATTCAAGTTTGCAGGAACGTCATATTCATAAAGCTTAGTAAAAAATGATCCTTTTACAGTTTCTTCAATTTTTTCTCCCCACTGTCCAGTTAATACTGCTCTTAGCATGTGATCGTGACGATAGAGGTTTGGTGCTTTACTTTGATCAACTTTTGCTGGATAAAACGTTGTTGCCCCGCTTTGAGGTCCCCAAATTGCGCTTTGCAATATCCCAACACTTACCATGTTAGTTACATTTTGCTCATCTGCGGTGTAGTAAGCTTCAACAACCACATACAGTTTAGACGTAGCTGGATCGTAAACTCCTTTCACACCAACATTCACTGGAGAATCTTCTCCTAATACGGTTCCACCTGTAGAAGCCCAAGAACCTCTACTTTGCGCCGTTCCTGCTCTTTGGCTATTGCCAGTAAATAAGGTTCTATTAACCGCTCCTGCAGGGAATCCGCTTAATTGAACATCTGGGTGACCATAATTTACATCACCATAATTTACAGCATTCGTTGGTGCATCGGTATAAGTGTTGTAGTTCGGTGTTCCCGAGGCATAACGACCAGCATGGATATTAATCAATACAACATCTCCTGGATTAGCAGCTGAAAATTCATCTGCCCTTTTGTGCCCATCAGGACAATATCCGCAAGTTTTACCTGTGAACTCTTCTAAGACCACATTTTTTTTCTCAATATCTCTGGTAACTAAGTTTTGAGCTGAAAGCCCAGTTGTAAACAAAGCACCGACTGCAATAAATAAAAGTTTTTTCATTTTAATTAGAATTTTATATTTTGAAAGACAATGTTAAGCATAATTTCAATAGTTTCAACATAGTGACACACAAAAAATTGATTATCAAGGCTATTGACAAATTAACGACAAAAAAAGCCCCGTACACAGATTGTTTAAGGGGCTTTTGAATTTTGCTTAACGCTTTATTTCAGCATATTACTTTACAAATGTCGTAGAGTATCCATCGATATTCACAACATAAACTCCGTTTGGAGTAGCAGATAAGTCGATAACCTCAACATTGTTTTCTTGAAGATCTCTTACTTCTTGGAATACAATTTGACCCGTCATGTTTACTATTTGTATGTTCTTAGCACCAGCTTGAGTAGTAAGAATGTTTAAGCCATTGTTTGCATAAAAAACGTTTCCAAATTTATTATTGATTTCAGCTAAACTAACTGTACAACCTTCGTAAGCGAACGTTCTAGAAGCCTCGCCTCTTTTCACAACTCCAGCAACAGTAACTTCTACGCTTAGTGTTCCTGAGCTCGCCTGCATTTCAGGAACTTCAACTGTTAATTGAGTTGCAGTTGCCGTAAGCACTTTACAAGCTACACCTCTAATCTCAACAGTATTGCTTGCAGGAGTTGGGCTAAAGTTTGACCCACTAATTGTAAGGGTTTCACCACATTTTGCAGATACAGGAGTGTATGAAGTAATAGCAGGGGTTACATTAGCAGTCATATTGTAAATAGTGCAAGATGTGTCATTTGAACTATTTGCATCTCCAGTATAGCTAGCGGCCATACATACATCAAAATTTCCAACTGTAGTAGGAAAATCAACAAGAGCAGCGATTGAAGCTCTTGAAGCTGTTGCATTTATGCTCGCGCCTGCTGCGATTGCTCTGTTTAGCGTTAGGTTTAAAGTATTGCTAGCCGAACCAACTGTTAACTCAACTGCTACTCTGGTTCCTGCTTGGATAGCAGTTGATCCTACATTTTGCAATGTGAACGTAACAACTTGCAGCTGGGACTGTCCCAACTCAAAATCTATTCCTACTGGAGTTGGATCTGTAACAGAAACCGCTGTAACCGCAAGATCTGCAGGAGGAAGTGTAGATGAGTAATATATATTAACACATGAGGTATCGTTTGAAGGGTCCGTATCACCTTTAATTAAGGTACGCACACAAAACCTGTGATTTCCATCGCTTAAAGCTGGTGTTATAGCTCCAAAGTTTATTGCTTGTCCATTTACCGTTTCATCTGCTCCACTTGCAAATGGGTTTGTCATATTTCTTGTAAAACTGACAATGCTATCACCATCAACGGATAAAACCATATATAACTGATCTGGGTGATTTGCTGGTAATGCCGATCCAAAGTTTTTTCTAGTATAATTCGGTAAAACTGGGATTCCAGGATACACCGTGTCGCCCATTGCAGGGTTATTTACCGCTGTACAGCCTAAATCAACTTGAGCGCTTGCATTAAAAGCAGCAAAAGTTAAAAGGATCATAATTAATGAGTTAATTTTTTTCATAAGTGTAAAATTTAATTTTTTTAAAATGAGGGTGTAAATTTAGTATTATTTATGGCATCATGACACTTAACAAAATTCTGGGTTGGGTAATAAATTTCAACATTTGCAACTATCAACAAAACAACGTTAGCATAATAGATATGAAATACTAGCGTTAACAAGGGTTGTAAATAACTTAGCGCATTAATACTATCGTAGAATGAATCAATTTTTAATTTCAGTTTCTCTGCTGTTTTTTTCAGTGATAACCTTTGCTAATGGCCCAACGGGCAAATTTAAGGATAGCACCAAACTGATATTGTCCGACAGCCTATTGATGCCTTCATTTACCGATTTACAATCTGTAAAACGATTGGATGACGCTTTCTCTGAATTTAGCAAAACAAATTTCTTGGGTTCTACAGAGTATTTAGATACCTCCGTTACATGGAATGCAGAATTTGTAGACTTAAACGATTCTACAATCCGCCATCAATTGGATAAGTTAGACCAAAATACTCCCTTTACTTTATCTTATAATGAGCGCGTAAAAGCATTTATTAACCTATATGGAAATAAAAAACGCTTGCTTTCAGCAAAAGTACTGGGGCTTCAAGAGTATTACTTTCCTATGATTGAAGAAATTTTGGACAAATACGATATGCCTTATGAAATGAAATATTTGGCGGTGGTAGAGTCTGCGCTTAACCCAACAGCAAACAGCAGAGCTGGCGCTAAAGGACTTTGGCAGTTTATGTACAGTACTGGAAAAATATACGACCTTAAAGTTACCTCTTATAAAGATGATCGCTTTGATCCGTACTTATCTACCGAAGCTGCCTGTAAATACCTGAGTTACTTGAACAAGTACTACGATGATTGGAATCTGGCTTTGGCAGCATACAATTGCGGGCCTGGCAATGTTAATAAAGCCATCCGTCGATCAGGTGGCAAAAAAGGCTATTGGGAAATTTATCCCCACTTACCCCGAGAAACTAGAGGCTATGTTCCTGCTTTTATTGCGGTGAACTATGTAATGAACTACCCTAGTGATTTTAATATAAAGGCAATAAAACCTCCAACAAATCACTTTGACAACGACACCATACATATAAAGGGGCCTATATCGTTGAGCCATTTAGCTTCTACTTTAAACTATCCTATAGAGCAGATAGAATACCTAAACCCAGTTTATAAGTTGAGTTTGATTCCTAACGATGGTAAATTCCACACCTTAAAATTGCCTAAAACACAATTGGGTATTTTCTTAAGTAATCAAGATTCAATTTTAGCCTTGTATAAACCCAAAGCAGATAATTCGGAGGAGGTCTTAGCCACACAACAACAACTCGAAATTTATAGAGTGCGCAATGGAGACTACCTAGGAAAAATTGCCAGCCGCTATGGCGTTTCCGTTCGAGACCTTAAAGAATGGAATGGTTTGCGCTCTAATAATTTAAGAATTGGTCAACGGCTAACTATTTACTCCAAGGGAAGTGCACCAAAACCTCCTGCAGCAAAAGCAAAAATCAACACGACCACATCCGGGGGTTATGAGTACTATACCATTCGCTCAGGCGATACTTTATGGGATATTGCAAAAGCAAAGGGCTTGACGACTGCTCAAATTAAAACCTTAAATAGCAATCTAAACGAACGAAAACTAAAACCAGGCGATAAAATTATTGTAGGTAAAAAAGGATAGTTATGCGCTTACGTATTTTTACCTTAATCCTAATGGGATACACAATAGCTGGTTGCGATTCAAGCTCCTCTGATTTTAAACCTGGCTATTCGGGGAGTTTTGGAGAGTTACTAGTTGTAGTTCCAGAAGTGTTGTGGAATTCACCTACTGGCGACAGCATATTTTCCTTATTCAATAAACCTCAGTATGGCCTGCCACAAAATGAATCGCCTTTCACGGTTATTCATGTAAAATCTGAAAAATTTAGCAGCGTATTGACGGCACACAGAAATGTCTTTTTCGTAGATATCAAAAAAAAGTATACTGGCCAAGAAGCTACTTACGTTTTACAAAAAAGTAAATGGGCAAAAGGACAGGTTGTAGTTGAATTTACAGCGCCTGATAATGTTTCATTCTTAGCCTTACTGACCTCAGATATTGAGAATATTCTCGACATTTTTACTACTGCTGAAATGAATCGGCTCGTTCAAAAAAATAAAAAATTTGGAAGTAAAGAAATCAGAAAAGAAATTCTGAAAAGTCAAGGCTATCGATTGTATGCTCAAAAAGACATGCGGATTGAAAAAACAAAGGAAAACCTAGTTTGGCTTAGGCTAGAACGGGAAATGCCTAAAGGTGGGTTTCAACATCAAATAAGTCAAGGCATCTTAATTGTAAAACAGCCCTATACGGCCAAAAAACAATTCTTAGACACTAATATTAGCCTTGCCATTGATTCAATTTTAAAGGCCGAAATTCCAGGACCTAAAACTGGCGATTATATGGGAATTGCAGACCAGTACATCCAACCCAAATATAAAGAGCTAAACTTTAAAGAAAACTTTTGTAAATCAGCTACTGGTTTATGGGAAATGAAGGGTAATTTCTTCGGGGGACCGTTTTACGAGTTAACCATTTTGCACCCCAATAAAAAAGAAATCCTTTTTGTATACGGATATGTTTTTGCTCCACAGTTTAATAAAAGAGAGTACTTGCGAGAAGTAAAAGCAGTAATGCACTCCATCGACTTTGCCAAAGACTAGTCGAATAACTCTTGCAGCACGGAGAGTGACTTTAAACTAGACACTCCTTCCAAGTGCAAGGCATAATATTTTACAATTGAATCTCGTATGGTGTTGCGTTCCGATTTTGAAAGTTGAACCTCAAAATCATATCCATCCTCCATTAAGTTGCGCATAATTTTACTCTCATATACTTCTAAGTAGTTAATATGAACTGGGCGCAAAATCGTAAACTGTCCTTCATTCAAATCAAAAAAAGCACTTCTATTTCCAGGAAAGTTGTTCGCGGGCTGAATGCCTAAATATCGAGTCAGCTTTAATAGAAAAACCAAATAGAAATTGGGTTGATAGCGTTCTTCAAAAAGATCAATTGAAGATGACACAAAGTCATATAACGCAGGTTGAGCGTCATTTTCTTTTAGAGACTTCGCTATCATCTCGGCTAGAAAAAAAGCAACCGCAGTTTGCTCCATTTTACCTCGAATATTTGTCCTAGGTTTTAAAGTCTTAACGCTTCGAATACTTGCAAGGCTTGATTTTGGTGATTTGTAGGTTTCGACTTCGACTTCATTTAAGGGGAAAAGCTGAGCAAGCTGCCCTTTTTTAATCCCTTTACTTCCTTGAAAAACATAGGTTTCCAGAGCTCCTCTTTCGCTCAAAAACTTAACCATAAAGCTCGATTCACGAAACCGCACTTTCCATAAAAAAATAGCCTTTTGAGAAGCTTCCATTCAATAAATACTCGATAAATTACAAGAACGAATTTCAATTAAAATCCGTACTTATGCACTAGAATCTGAAAAACTTTTCACTATGCGTTTGCTCTTTTTTTCATTCATTTTTAGCTTGAGCTTATCTTGTTTTGCTCAGCCTAATTCTGGCTACCTCACTTTTGATGGTGATAGCAGTGAAGTAGCTATTAAACTGCAAAATTCAATCGGCAGTTCTGATAAAACCATTGAGTTCTTTTTTGAAACCTGCGATAATAATTCCAGCTTAAATAAAATGGGCTTACTTATTTTTCCCACAGAAGGAATAGGAGTAAACCTCACCGTAAACGCTGCTGGAAATGCAGCAAATCTAGAAATCTCAAAAGCCGCTAATCCAACTTTCAATGACGTTTATGCAGCTCCTATTTATCGACACGGGAACTGGAATCATGTTGCAATTTGTTATAAAGCAGTGGACTCAACTATAAGCTTGTACTTTAATGGTGACAAACTTGGAAGCTCTGACTCACTCAAACTAAACAGTAATAACTTTCTTTTGGGCGGAAAAGCAAGCACTTATTTTAAAGGAAACATAGATGAGTTGCGCATTACAGACTCCTGTTTGTACTCTGGGAGTTATACTATTCCAAATCGTTTTTTAACAGACCCTAAAACCTCGAATCTATTTTTATTTGACAACAAACTAAGCAACGAAACTTTTGTTTCAGTTGGAAGTAACGTAGACTCAGCATTCGCTATCAACGGTGCCTATGGTATAGATGAAATTCAAGTAACTCAAGATACCTCAATTTGCAAAGGGGATAGTTTGACGTTATTCGCCTCCGGTGGCACAATTTTCAAATGGACCTCAAAAAATTTTATTACGAACGACTCTATTTACAACCCTACCCTATTTGGTAACATTAGCGATACGCTGAGTGTAGCTATAGAAAATAAAAATGGTTGCTTTATCAATAAAAAGGTCGAATTGCTCTTAGAAACTCCACCAATAATTGATTTAGGAAATGACACCACAGTATGCGAGGGAACTGTAATTCAACTGAATGCTGGAAGTCATACTTCCTATCTATGGTCAAGTAACCAAACTGACTCTGCTGTTTTTAGTCCTTCTGGCAAAATCTGGGTTCGGGTAGGCTCTCTTAAAGGCTGCACAAGAACTGACACCATTAATATTCTTGAGTTTCCTCAACCCTCAATTGAACTTGGGCCCGATACTTTATTGCAACAAGGCTATACGCTTTTGATAGGTGTCTCTGCTATATTTGATAGCTACAAGTGGTCTACAGGAGAAACAACTCCTACCATTTTAGCAACTCTACCCTTAACTTATTCGCTTACTGTAACTGACACAAATGGTTGCACTGCCACAGACAATATCACGCTAAATTACCCTCCACAGAGCGTTGATGAGTCAGCCACCAAAGCTGTTCATTTTTATCCCAATCCAACAAATGGGTCATTTTTAATAAAAACCAATATTGATCGTATTGAAGTAATTGATATTGAAATGTTCAGCTTACTTGGAGAAACTGTTTTTCAAACATCCTTGGCTCCAAATGTGAGCGAAGTTTTACTACCCGATTTTATTGAAAACGGAAATTATTTTATGCGCATTTCATCAGTAAAACTGAATAAAACTTTGCCTATTATTTTGACTCGATAAGGCTTCTTAAATCCACAAATGGGTTATTGAAATCTGAACTGCTCATGTGTTCCACCAACATTTTTGCTGTCTCTTCTGGTGTTTGAAGCATTCCCGTTTCTTTCATTTCAATAAACCGATCAACCATATCAAATTTATCCTTTGAAGTGCTTCTGATTTTTTCTTGCATTGGAGACTCTACAATACCTGGCGCAATAGCTTGAATTGAAAATTGTTTAATTCCGTTTATTTCAGCCTCTTCTTTCACCACTTCAGTTAGCATATTTAATCCTGCTTTGGTGGCACAATACATTCCCCAACCTGGATATGGCGCCACAGATGCTCCTGAGCTAATGTTCAGAATAATTTTTTCTGCTTCTTTTTCACTGTAAGCATTCAAAAAGTTATTGATGAGTATCGCAGGAGCAACTAAATTCAATTGATAGGCATCGGCCATTTCTGAGCCGTCTAATTGGCCGTGATAACCAACTTCGCCCAATGTGCCAGCATTATTAATTAAATAGACCTTCTTAGCCTTTAGATGATCGCCAAAACGAATTTTTGCAGTTGCGACAGCATCTGTTAAATCAACCTTTCGATGCACATAATTTGGATGAGCAATTTTGCAGTTTCTAGCTATTCCAACCACTTGATTGTCCTCATCTTTCAAGAGCTCTTCAGCCAATGCTAACCCTAAACCAGAAGAGGTTCCCGTAATGTAAAATACTTTCATAATTATCCTTCTATTGCTTGTTTTAAATCGGCTATTAGGTCTTCGGCGTCTTCTACGCCAACACTCAATCTAATCAACGAATCTTTTATTCCTATTTTTTCTCTGTCTTCTTTTGGGATTGCCGCGTGTGTCATTGATGCTGGATGTCCACAAAGCGACTCTACTCCTCCTAAACTTTCTGCCAAGGTAAACACCTTTACGTTTGACACTATTTTCTTTGCGGCGTCATAATTATCTACCACCGTGGTAAAAGACATCATTCCTCCAAAATCACGCATTTGTGTTTTAGCAATTTCATGGTTGGGGTGACTTTTTAAGCCTGGCCAATAAACCTTATCCACTGCTGGATGAGCATCTAAAAACTTGGCAACTTTTTCACCGTTTTCCGAATGTCTCTGCATTCTTAGATGCAAAGTTTTAATTCCTCGCAGTACTAAAAATGCGTCCATTGGCCCACAAATGGCTCCCGATGAATTTTGAATAAAATAGAGTTGTTTTGCTATCTCTTCATCATTTACCACTAAAGCACCCATAATCACATCAGAATGACCTCCAAGGTATTTTGTGGCAGAATGCATCACAATATCGGCGCCCAATTCTAATGGGTTTTGCAAATAAGGGCTTGCAAAGGTGTTATCTACACCCAGCATACATTTGTGCTTCTTTGCAAAAGCTGCAGCTTTCCTAATATCAATAATGTTAAGCATTGGATTGGTAGGTGTTTCAACCCAAATTAGTTTGGTATTTTCATTCACCAAGATGTCGAGTTTATCAAAATCATTCATTTCAACAAAGTGAAACTTGATTCCGTATTTCTCGAATATCTTAGTAAATATTCTGTATGTCCCACCGTACAAATCGCCCGTAGAAATTACTTCATCACCAGGGTTCAACATTTTAATCACTGCATCTATTGCCGCTAAGCCACTTCCAAAACACAACCCATGCTTTCCATTTTCGATAGAGGCAAGGTTCATTTCTAAGGCATGTCTAGTTGGGTTTTGACTTCGGCTATACTCATAGCCCTTATGGTCTCCGGGAGAATTTTGAGCATAAGTTGAAGTTTGGTATATTGGGGTCATTATTGCACCAGTTGCTGAATCGTGTGTTAATCCGCCGTGAATTACTTTGGTGCCTATTTTCATAGATAATTTATCTGTATTGAATTGAACTCAAATGTAATGTTTAAAAGAGATTTTCCTACTTTCGAACTTATGAACTTAACAACTATGAAGGGATTTATTTCTTGTTTAATTATATGCACGGTGGCGCTCTTTTCTTGCGAGGATAAAGACGAAGCTGCTGATGCAATTCATAAACCGATAGAAATTGGGAAAAAGATTATTTCTTTTAAATTGGATAGCAGTATAAATGCTAATTCATCTTTCGATATTAAACTCGAATTTCCTGAAATAAACGAGGTTGATTCTTCTTTATTCAAAACCATTCTGCTGCAAGAAACGGAGAAAGTGATGAACAAATCGGCGATATCTGATTCCTTACTGGAAAACCAAGACCAAGTTATTGCTGAATTGGAGCGTTCTTACAAAGCTTTTAAAACCGATTTCCCTGAGATTAATTCCGAATGGTACTTGAACCGAACGGTTGAGGTCGTTTATCAAAGTAAAAAATACATCTCGATCATGTACCATGAACAATCTTATTTGGGGGGTGCTCATTCCAATGAAATTAAGACTTTTAAGACATTTGAGCTAAAAACTGGCAATCAAATCTCCTTAAGTCAATTGCTCTCTAATGAAGAGTACTTAATTACAGAGGGGTTAGCTGAAAGTAAGTTTAGAAAACAAAAAGGGTTTAAACCTGAAGATGATCTAAAAGCAAACGGATGGTACTTCCCCAATGGTCGCTTTACACTCAATAATAATTTTTATTTAACGGATACTAGCTTGGTAATAAGATGCAACACTTACGATATTAGCTCTTATGCGGCTGGTGCGACTACTTTAGAAATTAATTTAGATAAGATTAAAAATACAGAAACTGGAAAAAATGCTGTGTTGTAGAAAAGTGAAGTAATACTTTACAAAATTCTGGATTGGCCTCCAACCTTTTAGTTAGCTGGTAGCTATTGAAACAAACTCAGCAGGAAAAACAAAGTAAAATATAACAGACTTTACACCATAATTATGCAACACACCGCAAAAAAAAAGCAACTCGAAAGTTGCTAAAACTAAAAGGGGGCTCAATCTTCACTTTTTCATAATAACTACTAACACCCAAAATCTAACTATGAAAAATCACGCTCACGCCCCCTTTTTTTAATATGCTTGCATAGTAATAACGCCAGGAAACAGAAAAAGTTATATTTGATTCAAGTATTTAACAATGATTAAAAATTCAATATTCTTCGTTATAGCTCTGCTTTTCAGCAGTGCTTGTTTCGCATTAGATGCAAATGACGTAATAGGAAAGTGGAAAACTGTTGATGATGAAACCGGTGAGGTAAAATCAATAATAGAGTTGTATGAAATAGACAACGTGTTATATGGTAAAGTGTTGAAAATATTGAACCCAGCCGAAGTAGACAATGTTTGTTCGAAGTGCGAAGACAACAGAAAGGATCAAAAAATTCTTGGAATGGTGATCTTAAAAGATATGGTTTGGGACGATGATCAGTGGGATGATGGAACTATTTTAGACCCTAAAAATGGTTCCGTGTACGATTGCAAAATTTGGTTAGAAGGTGACGACAAAAACAAACTCTACGTTAGAGGTTATATCGGCTTTTTTTTCAGAACTCAAAACTGGTATAGAATCACCGAATAATATTATTTTTTGAAACTGAGAACAATATTTATAGCCCAAATTTTTTGGGCTTTTTATAGTTGCACAGGCGATAAAGCTGCTTCGCTTCCAAAAATCCAACCTGAAAAAATAAAGGTAGAGTTAACGCTTCAACAAAAAGTATTTTCCAATTCCATCGACAGCCTTGCCTCTAAAAGACACAAGCAAGGTATCTTTAACGGTGTCATTTTAGTAGCTGAATATGGGCTTCCTATTTATTCAAAAGCATTTGGGTATAGCAACTTTAAAACGAAAGAATTACTAACGGAGCATTCTGTTTTTCAACTGGCTTCCGTTTCGAAAATGTTTACAGCTACAGCCATTTTGTTGTTGCAGCAGAAAGGCTTTTTATCGGTGAACGATAGTGTTCGACACATCATTCCTGACTTCCCTTATGAAGGGCTAATTATTCGCCATTTACTCACTCATAGAAGTGGTTTGCCAAGATACATGGTGGTTACTGATGTACATTGGCCAAGAGACAGCATGCTCACCAACGAGGACATGCATTCCGTTATGGTTGCAAACCCTCCCAAACGCTATTTTTCTCCAGATTTCCGATTCAATTATCAAAATACTAACTATGCTTATTTGGCATTAATTGTTGAGCGAGTTTCAGGAAAAAGTTTTGACAATTTTGTAAGAGACCACATTTTTGAACCACTGGGCATGTACAATTCAAGAGTTTATTCTGGAAAAAAGCAACCCGATATTACTGGAGCAGTTGTAGGCCACATTTACAGACGCCCAAGGGTCATTTTACCTGAAGAAAACTACATCAACGGAGTAACCGGGGATAAAGGCGTTTATAGTTCGGTTGGTGACCTTCTTAAGTTTGATCAAGCGCTGTATACCGATACTTTCTTGACCGCACAAAGCAAACAAATGATGTTTCACCCTTGGACCAAATGGCGAAGAGGAAAAAAAGATAGCTACGGATTTGGCTGGCGCATTTCTACCCTCGAAAAAGATAATCTAGTGTACCACTATGGTTGGTGGAACGGTTTTAAGACGAGTTTTATGCGCTATACCAACTCTAAAAGGACCCTAATTATTCTCACGAATCGAGACAGAAAACTAACCTTAACTAAAGAAATACAAGCACTGCTATTTCCAGAAAAATAACTTAGTCTTTACCCCAATTTTCTAACTCTTGCTCCGACAATAAATCCGGAAAAAACATTCTGCGCTGATAACTTGGGTGTAGGTATTTTTTCCAATCGGATCCACCAGTTGCGGCTTTCACCTCTTTTCCATGCTCTAAATAGTGCTCTGCAGTTCTCAAATGAACCAAAGGCCACTTAACGTTAAATACTTGGTCAAATTCCTTCATTGTAGCAATTAATTCCGGAGTTTTTTCATCTTCCGGAAGCGCTAGATACTGTTGCCACAAATTTCTTTTTTGATAGCGGCTGGCTAATTTTCTGAAGGTTTTCATATACTTTTCTTCGAACTGCCGCAGCGTCAATGACTTTTTTCCCGTTTTATGGTCTAAGCCCGCCATTTGCCAGTAAATCCACTTAAACATTTCATCGTGATCGCTGCTTCCTTTTAGCTCTTCTTTCTTTCGGTTCATGACCAAATTCCACAAATCTGTACAGTAAAACTCAATTTCTCGAAAAGTTGCAGATTGAAAACCCGAAGCTGGAGTTAATGAGTGTCTAAACTTATTGTATTGCTCTGGATCCATTCCTTCGCGCATAACGTCAAAACTCATTTGAGCGACTTCTGTATATCGCTTTGCACGTTTTATTTTTTCTAAAAGTAAAGCTCCGGTAACACCTTCTTCTGCAGTTGTCTGCTCCAATTCATGGGTAACTAGTTTGAGCAACAATTCGGTAACCTGATGATACATCAAGAATATCATTTCATCCGGAAAATCAGTTCTCGTTTTTTGCAAGCTGAACAATGCATCTACTTGAATGTAGTCCCAGTAATTTATGGCTTTAGCATGCAACAGACCCTCTAAGTAAGCATCCATCGGTTGTTCTTGCTCTATATACTTCTGTTCAAGTTTCTTTATCAAGTCTTCTCTTTGCATAATACCAAATTTTGGGTGTGTCAAATTTGAGTTTTTCATTTAACCTAAATGCTGATTTATATCAGATTGCTGACTAAAGCCTAAAAGTAACTTTGTCAATATGGAAAAAGTCGATATTAAGAGCAGAGAAGACCTTCATTTATTGGTGTACACCTTTTATGAAAAAATAAAAATTGAGTCTACGCTAGGCCCAATTTTCATTCGAGCTATAAAGGATTGGCCTACTCATATTGACCACATTACCGATTTTTGGCAATCACAATTATTGTTTACCAAACGATATCGAGGTAACCCTGCAGAAGTTCATGTTAGAGTAGACAAAAACGAAAACCATTCAATTTCACCAGAGCACTTTGGTATATGGATGAATCTTTGGTTTGCAACTATCGATGAACTCTTTGAAGGCGAAATTTCAGAAAGAGCAAAAAGAAATGCACGGAAAATGAATACGCATCTTTTTTTAAAAATTTGGGAAGCGCGAAAAGAAGCTTAGTCTTTTACAAATCGATAAATTGTAGTAGAGTCTTTACTCTTCAATTGAATAAAATAAATTCCTACTGGTAATTCAACCGTTTCAACAGAACCACCTTGAGATTCCAAAGCGCCTTTAGAAAGAAGAGCATTATTTATCGATCTAATTTCATAATTAATAAATTCTTCTGATTTTAAAATTGGCCTAACGTTCAACTCACTTTTTACCGGGTTTGGGAAGACTCTATAAGCTGAACTAACTAAATCGGGCCTTGATGCATTACTTAAAACGTGAATACCTTCACGCACATCTCTTAAACCAATTAACGTGTTGTAATCTGGATCAATTTGTACGCTATCGGGCACTCTGCCAAAGGTTTCTACAAAAACCTCATTTTGTTGGGTAATTGGCAGTTTGAAATCAAATCGCAACCCGTTTAAATAGACCGCAACCGTTAAATCCATTTCAAAAAAGGGCGATCTACCAGAACTGCCTCCTTGCGTGACTTCCATATACAGTTTACTTCCGACCAAGTTATACTGTAGTATATAATTTGGGTGCCCTTCTCCCATGTACCAGTCGTTAAAAAACTCATTTAAATCTCTATTACTCGCTGCTTCCATATGCGCCCTAAATTGGTCGGTAATTGCAAAACCATAGCTTAACGCAGGGTCATTTATAAAGTTATTGACCCCTTTAAAAAAGGCCTTATCCCCTATTTGATCCCTCAATGTGTGCAAGACATAAGCACCCTTATTGTAGGTTAATCGCCAACTGAATAAGACATTAAAGTTCATTGTATCTATTGGAAAAACTGAGCCTGAATTTGTATTTGTTATAAATCGATTGGTATTTTCTTTCCAGTCCGCCCACTTTTCGTCTCCGAAACCAGCCTCATAGGTTAATGCTGTTAGGTAGGTTGCAAAACTTTCATTCAACCATAAATCTTCCCAAGAACCGCAGGTAATTTTATTGCCGAACCACTGATGTGCCAATTCATGTGCAACAAGTGGCTGATTTAAATCACGCATGTGCGACATAGTTTGATGCTCCATTCCTCCGCCCATACTGGTTTGAACGTGCCCATAATGCTCGTTAATAAATGGATATTCACCAAATAGGGAGTCAAATAACCCGAAGGTTTTTTCTAATTCACTATGGGTGGAATCCACCCAAAATACTTGGTCTTTAAAAACGTAATTTTCTACATTAATAGCGCCAGATTTCCATTTAGCCTTCTTAGTAATGTGCGCATAATCGCCTATTGAACAGGCAATTAAATAAAAGGCAACTGGATAAGTGTGTTTCCAGTGTGTAACTGCATTTGAGCGCGAACTATCAACCGATTGGAGGAGTCCATTAGATACGCCTAAATACTCTTTTGGATGCACCAAATAAATATCGGCCGAATCTATTTTATCCTGTAAAGTCATTATACACGGCCACCAATAGCGAGCGCCATAAGGTTCGCTCCTGGTCCAAACATGTCTGTTATCGGAGCGAAAATAACTTCCTATATCTGGGCCATTTGGCACGCCACGGTATACAATTCTAACATTGTGTGTTTGATGAATCGCTTGTTTACTTCCTATTGGAATTACTAAAAAGTTACCCTTTCGATAATACTTCGAATTTTGGGTAAAATCTACCTGTACCAAATTTACCGACATTGTTAAGGCGCTATCAAAGTCTAACCACAGGGTATCTATTTCTTGGCTGAGCTTGTAAGTCAACCTAACGTCTCCATAAATTACTTGACTTCCTGGCTCGGCCTCAATACGCAAGTTGACGTGTGTGATGTCAATAAAAGGCGCTGTAGGTGTTTCACTCCTGGAGCCAAAAGAAAGTGTACTCTCCCCATTGTGGTCATGAAACTTTTGTTCAACGTTAATAACCTGCTGAGCAAAATTAATCGCTGAAATAAACAATGCGATAGTGAGTGTTATAAGTAACTTCATTTGGCAATGATACCAAATTCAACTGGTCACTATTTATTAGTATTCATTTTTCATTTTAATGGTTGACTAACTTTGACATATGGTTTTTAAAAAGCTGCCTTATTTATTGCTCTCCTTATTCGTGCTCTTGAGCTGCACATCCGAAAATACCGACGCAATCCCCAATTATTGGGCTGGTTCTTTGCAACTTTCAGATGAAGTAACCTTGCCAATTATATTTGAAATCAACCTTGAAAAAGGAGACTCGAGTTTTAAGTTAATCAATGGGGCTGAAAAATTAGTTTTTGACTTAGAAAAAGAAAATGGAAATAATTATTCTGTACGACTAGAGCCCTACAATAGCGAATTGAGATTTAGTCTACTGGATTCGAAAATACAGGGTGTCTGGAATAATCTTGCAAAAGGAAAGGATTACAAAATCAACTTTACTGCTGGGCCTATAATAAAAGACACTCTTGTAAAATTGGAGGCACCTATCTTAAAGTTTCAAGTTCAATTTGGACAAGGGAATGATGCTTACCCTGCAATTTTGCTGTTGAAGAAAGAAAATAACAAGCTTTCTGGAACTATAAAAACAGAAACCGGAGACTATCGATATTTATGGGGCGAACAAAAAGGCGATGCTATTTGGCTGGCTTGTTTTGATGGTGCGCATGCTTTTCTTTTTACCGCAAAACAAAAAGAGGATAGCTTAACCCTTGGTGTTTTCTTTTCGGGTAATCATTACATAGATACTTGGAAAGCTCAACTCAATGCAAATTATGAATTAACAGATCCTACAAAATTGACTAAATCCACTTCAGACTCTTTGTTTCGATTCTCGTTAATCGACCAAAATGGCTTCAGTATTGACCAGAGCAATAAAATGTTTGACAACCGATTTGTCTGCATTCAAATCATGGGAACTTGGTGCCCAAACTGTAAGGACGAAACCGATTTCCTTAAGGAAATGCGAGCAAAATATCCTAAAAATGAACTGCAAATTATAGCGGCAGCTTTCGAATATGAAAAAGACACAGCAAAGGCATTGAATCGAATCAAACGGTATTCAAAAGCGATGGACATGAATTATTCCATTTACTATGGAGGGTCAACGAATAAGAAAAAAGTAATTGACGTTTTTCCAGATTTAGATCGTGTGATTTCATATCCCACAATGATACTTTTGGATAAAGACGGCAAGGTTTTACAAGTTCATACGGGCTTTAATGGTCCAGCAACCGACGAATATGCTAACTTCGTAGAAAGCATGAACCATTTGATTGATTCATTGATCATCGAATAAACTGATGAAAACACTGCTTACGTTCTTCTTTTCAATGCTGTTTTTTGTCTCTGCAAATGCGCAGTTTTTCTCTGCATTAACTGAGCGAGCAGATAAAGCAAAGGATAGAATACTACTTATTGAACAAGGAGATTTTGAGTGTTCCGAGGACATAGAAGCTCTGATAAAAAAGTACTGGAAAATTGGGAACGGAATAGAGGTTAAAACAAGCGATGAAATTACAGCTATCCTTACTCCCGAAAATGCATTCAAGTATATGATACTAACTGGCGATGAAAAAATGGAAGCTAAATCCAACGGAAGCTCAGCCGCTCCAGTTATTGGTATGGTGCTTTACCTTGGTGAAAACGCTATGATTCGAAACGAACTAAACATAGACCGTAAATTTGTCTTTAAAGTGTCTTTCCCAAGCTGCGTGGTCAGCGAAGCCGAGGTATTATTTATTTGCCAGCATTTCGAAAACTACTTGAACAATTCTGTTGCGAACAATCAAAAGAAATCCGTAATTCCAGTTGATAAAACGCAGAGTATTCAAAACCTTACCCTGCTTATTCCTAAGAATGCAACGGAATTGGAGCTTGCTGCAATTAAAAAAGCTTATAAATATCCTTGCGAATTGGTGGACCCAAGCGTAATAACCAAAAACATTTTAGCAAAATCAACAGGTTTTGCCTACTTGAATATCCTTTGGAGCGATAAACGATTTGCTTGGGAATCGGTAATTATTTCTTGTGAAAACAGTGAAGTATTATCCTCTGCAAAAAATGATTACTTCAAAGCAACGGTTAACAAAAAGAAATGGGATAAAGCAACTCAACCTTTAGCTATATGCCGATCTAAAAGCAAACTAGCATACGAATTCAAAACATTAAACAAATCGGTTTTAACCTCAATTGAACAACAATGATGAAACTAAAAACAACACTTTTCGCAATTTTATTATCTGGCTTTTCATACGCTCAGGATACATTAGTTACTCCAACAGGATTACAAATTATTACACTAGAAAAAGGCTCTGCGCAAATACCTAAGATTGGTCAAGAGGTAAAAGTGAAGTACGAAGGCTACCTTGAAAATGGACAGGTTTTCGATAAATCAGATGGCGGCTTCAAATATATTCTTGGAGACACAACCATTATTCCTGGTTGGAACGAGGCACTTCAATTTATGCATCTGGGGGAAAAAGCGATTATTATCCTTCCTCCGCATATTGCATATGGGGCAAAGGGGAGCCGAGATCAGAGCGACCCAAGCAAGTATTCTATTCCGCCAAACGCTACTATTCTTTTTGAGATTACGCTGCTGAAGATTAAGTAAAAAATACTAGTCAGAAAGTTTGAGATTCTGAAACAAGTTCAGAATGATAGTATAGGATTATCGATTGACAGCTCTTCTCTTTTAAATAAAGGACCGTTTCTATTTATCACTAGCCAAAGGATTCTCGTATTTTTGCAGGCTGAAAATCACAAAAGATTATGAGTTTGCAATTATCTGAACAGGAAATAGTTAGAAGAGAAGCATTGGACAAAATGCGTACGCTAGGAATAGACCCTTATCCAGCCGCAAAATTTGATGTAAACGCCAATGCAAAAGAAATTTTAGCGAATTACGATTCAAATAAACTCGATTATAAAAATGTATCTATTGCTGGCCGAATGATGTCTAAGCGTATTATGGGAAAGGCTTCTTTCGCTGAAATACAAGACTCTACCGGACGCATGCAAGTTTACATTGCTCGCGATGAAATTTGTGTAGGAGAGGACAAAACGATGTACAACGAGGTTTTCAAAAAACTGGTTGATATTGGCGATTTTGTTGGTCTAAAAGGTTACGTTTTTACCACACAAGTAGGCGAAACGTCCTTATTCGTTACCGATTTTAAAGTACTGAGCAAGTCGCTGCGTCCGCTGCCCATAGTAAAAACAGATGCGGAGGGAAAAATACACGATGCCTTTACAGACCCAGAATTAAGGTACCGTCAACGTTATGTTGATTTGGTAGTAAATGACGGAGTAAAAGAAACGTTTATCAAAAGAAACCGCATTATGAATGCCATGCGAAAGTTCTTTAACGATAAAGGATATTTAGAAGTAGAAACGCCTATTCTTCAACCAATACCTGGTGGAGCTGCAGCACGACCTTTTATGACGCATCACAACGCATTGGATATTCCATTGTACTTGAGAGTTGCAAACGAATTGTACCTAAAACGATTGATCGTTGGTGGTTTTGATGGTGTTTATGAGTTTGCCAAAGACTTCAGAAACGAAGGAATGGACAGAACGCATAACCCTGAGTTTACGGTAATGGAAATCTATGTAGCTTACAAAGATTACCATTGGATGATGGATTTTACCGAAGAAATGCTGGAAACAGTAAGTATCGCTGCCAACGGATCTACAAAGGCAACTATAGGTGAAAACGAAGTGGAGTTTAAAGCACCTTATGCTCGTGTACCTATGCTTACGGCCATTAAAGATCATACTGGATATGACTTAAGCGGAAAATCAGAAGATGAAGTTCGAGAAGTGGCTTTGGCACTTGGTTTAGAAGTAGACGAATCAATGGGTAAAGGCAAATTGATTGATGAAATTTTTGGTGAAAAATGTGAGCACAATTACATTCAGCCTACTTTCATTACGGACTACCCAGTTGAGATGTCTCCGTTGTGTAAAAAACACCGAGACGACGATTCGCTTACTGAGCGTTTTGAGCTTTTTGTAAACGGGAAAGAGTTAGCAAATGCTTATACGGAGTTGAACGATCCTATCGATCAGCGAGAGCGATTCGAAGATCAAATGAAGCTTTCTGAAAAAGGTGATGACGAAGCTATGTTTATCGATCAAGATTTCTTGAGAGCCTTGGAATATGGAATGCCTCCAACATCAGGAATGGGAATCGGAATTGACCGATTATGTATGTTTTTGACGAACAGCCCAAGTATTCAAGACGTGTTGTTTTTTCCTCAAATGCGCCCTGAGAAATTTGATACCGCCCCTGAGAAAGCGATTGAATTGAACGATAACGAAAAGGCGATTTTCGATATCTTAAAAGTTCGCGAGCGCATTGAGATTGGCGAGCTAAAAGAATTGGTTGGACTTAGCGGAAAAGGCTGGGACAAGGGCATGAAGGGTTTGGCGAAACACGGCGTTACCAAGGTTGAAAAAACCGACGCGGGTGTTTTTGTTGAGGTAGTAGACTAAACAACTATTCTTTTACCACCTTAAAGATTTTAGATTCTCGTAAATTAGACTCTAAAGTTAAAAAGTAAATGCCTTTAGGAGCATCAATATCTAGGCTGATATTGTCGGTATTTTCAAAATGTTGAGTTAAAATAATTTGACCAAGAGCATTTCGTACTGTTGTGCTTAGTGCTGTTTTAGTATCTCCTAATTCGATGTAAACAGGTCCTTTTGTGGGATTTGGGTAAACAATAAATCTTTGAGATGTATCATTTCCTTTAATGACTGTAGGCCCAGTGTTACCTGCTCCTATACAATTTGTACTAAACCTAACCCCAGCATCAATATCTGTCCAATTCGAAGTTGCATATGCAATGTCATCTACTTCAATACATTTCAAGTTAGGGTTACCCTTCGCATTTAGGTACATCATTTTATTGTTGTTGCCATTTTTTCAGATTTAAAGACGTCAGTTGATTGCTAGTAATGAATAGGTGAGTCAAACTGCTATTTTTAGACACATCCAAATTACTCAGCTTACTATTATTGCAGTTCAATTCTACTAATGAAGTATTGGCAGTTAAATCTAAACTAGTTAATTGATTTCCATTGCATACCAAATATATTATTGCGATATTTTTTGTTACATCTATGTTAGAAATAAGATTCTCTGAACAAACTAAACCCGTTAAGGCGATATTTTTTGTTACGTCTACACTTGTAAGTTGATTTTCATAACATATTAACCATGTTAAGGCGATATTTTTAGTTAGATCTAAACTGGTAAGATTATTTACAGAACAATCTAAAACTTTTAGGGAAGTGTTTTTAGATATATCCAAACCGGTAAGTTGATTATCACCACAGTCCAATTCAACTAGAGCAGTAAAATCTTCTAAACCTTTTAATGAACTTATGCTCTCATTATAGACATCTAAAACAGTTACAGTATCAATATTAGTAGTAGGTACTGAGCCATTTGGAGTTCCAGTATCATAACCCCTGGCTAGTAATGCCTTTTCAAAATTTATATCTGGAATAGTAGTAGTTTGCGCAATTAGCAAGTTAGCGAATAGGGTTACGGTTAAAAGGGATATCGTTGTTTTCATAGTTATTTGATTTATTATTTGACTCAAACGTACGTTGATATATCAGCGAAAAATTCTTGATTAGCGCAAGGCCATTTTTGTCTTTTGCGAATACCGCAAATAAGTCTATCAACCTAACCTATCAAGATGATAGCTATGTTGAAAAAACCGAGGAAGGTGTTTTTGTAGGGATTAAACCGCTGTTTTCTATGACGCCTATTTATAAATCTTCAAGTGGATAATCTTTTACACTTATTCTTAACTCATTTTGTAATTCATACCTTGCAGTAAATTTTATTCAATGGGCTCACGCAGAAAATTCCTTAAAAATATTGGTATAACACTTCCGGTAATTACCATCCTCGGGGCGCAAGCTTGTGAAGCTGGAGTTGATTCAGCATTGGTTGAAAAGAAAAAAACGACACCCATAAAACCAGTAGTCATTTCTACTTGGAAATTTGGTTTCTCTGCAAATGAAAAAGCATGGGAAACCCTAGAGGCTGGAGGGAAAGCATTAGATGCGGTGGAAAGTGGCGTTCAAGTTCCAGAAAGTGACCCAAATGTGTCCTCTGTAGGGTTTGGTGGTTTGCCAGACCGTGACGGAAACGTAACCCTCGATTCATGCATAATGGATGAAACTGGAAATGCAGGTTCAGTTGCTTTTCTTCAAGGAATAAAAAATCCAATTCGCGTGGCGCGAATGGTTATGGAGAAAACACCTCACGTTATGTTGGTAGGCAAAGGCGCTCAGGATTACGCCGTTGCAGAAGGTTTCGAAATAGAAGATTTACTAACCGACAAAGCACGAACTCGATGGGAAGAATGGAAAACTGATGCCAACTACAAACCTGAAATTAATGTTGAAGACCACGATACGATAGGAATGATTGCTTTGGATAAACACGGTAATTTAAGTGGCGCATGTACCACATCGGGGCTTGCTTGGAAAATGCACGGTAGAGTGGGTGATTCAGCAATAATTGGAGCTGCTCTTTTTGTCGATAATGAAATTGGTGCTGCAACTGCTACAGGAAAAGGCGAAGCTGTAATGAAAACGGTCGGTGCATTTCTTATCGTGGAATTGATGCGACAAGGCAAGTCACCGCAAGAAGCCTGCGAATTAGCTGTTCAGCGTATCATAAAAAAGAATCCAGACTCTAAGAATTTTCAAGTTGGTTATTTGGCACTAAACAAGGAGGGGCAAACTGGGGCTTATTCCATTCAAAAAGGTTTTACTTACAATGTTTTTGACCCTAATAAAAAGGAACAAACGCAGGCGGATCACTATTACGAAACCGACGTGAGATCCTACTAAACCAAAAGGACTTTTAGAGCATAGAAAAAGACACTCAAAGTACAATGCCTCTAAGTGACTTTTTTAATTAAATCATCCAATTCTAATTGCTTAGCACAAATCGGATTTGTATTCTGTAATCAAAATTAAAAGACTTCTAAAACCTTGTATTCTATTCCGTTAAAAGACACCTTATCGCCCACTGCGCAACCGGCCATATTTTTAAATAGTGGTGCTTGGGCAGATAAACCAAAGTACTTTGTGTCTCCAGCATCAAACTCTTCAATACCGGTAGATACAAAAAGGTTTCTTTTATCCGTAATGACTACAGATCCAAATTCTACCTTATCGTGTTTTGTATTTACATCAATCAAATTGAGGGTCTCTAGCTCTTTCTCTGCAAAATCCAAATGCGTAGCGAGTGAGTCCATCAATTCTATATCAGAACCTTGTCTTGATTCACTTTGACTTGCCGTTTCCTGCATGTCGTTGCCAGAAGAAGTCGCTTTTAATTCGTTTACTCGTTCTTGAAAATCGTTTACAATGCCTTCAATTTTAGCTTTTCCAGCTTCTAATATCTCTTTTTTTAATTTCAGCTTATCCATAATTGTTTGTTTTAAGTGCTTTACAAAAGTCTTAGTTAAGTTTGATCAACACCACTAAATTAGGTCAGCTATCCCATATAAACACTGATGTTTATCACCTTCCAAGCTAAAATTATGCATTACTGAAATCGTAAGGACGCCAAAACAAAAGCCACTCAACATCCTAAGCTGTTGAATGGCTTTTCGTGAATAGAAATCCTATTCTTTAATTCCCTACTATACCCCAGTTAACTTTAAGCGTGAGATTCCCAATCGATTAGGGAATGTCGTCTTAATCTAAATAGAAACTAATTCCTTAGCACAAAGCGAATCGGTATCCTGTAACTTACCGCAACATTTCGATTGTATTGCTTAGCGGGTTTCATGCAAGGCAATGTTTTTACAACTCGAGTTGCTTCATTTGCAAAACCCAATTCTGGCGCATTAAGCACAGAGATATCGGCGATATTGCCGTTTACATCAACTACGTAATTCACTATTACGGTTCCTTGTTTACCGCGGTCTTTTAAATATGTTGGGTAACGCAAATTCTTTTGTAAAAACCGATTCAACTCTTGATTGTTGCATTGCTCTTGCTCAAGCTTTGTGCGTAGGTGGGCACATACACAAAAAAGCGGAAGTGAGCTTTCAGAAATCATAGCAACATTAAATGGGTTGCCTACTATATCTACATCGTCTCCAGTTTCTTCGGTAAATAAATCATCTGGGTCAAAACTATCGGGATCAAAGGCTTTTTTAGACTTCAGGCCTTCCACAAAACTTTTAGTGTAGGTATCAATAACAATGTTTATTTCATTGGTATTCGGATTGTTTACGGGCTCCAATATTGGGTCACTCAATGCAATCTTCTTTTTGTGTTTTGTTTGAATGATATCGGGGAACTCTGTTTCTTCCATCGGAATTCCAGTGTCAATAATTACGTATTCTTTTTCCGACCTCCACTCAAACGCCACCAAAGTAATTGCCAAACCAACCACTATTGATAACCAAAAATGGTTCTGCAGTTTTAACTTAGAAGGAATCTTGGGTTTATTTAAAACCGAGCTTATTGGATTACTGTTATTCGATTGGTTTTTATGGGATGGTTTAACGCTTTTCTCTTTCATAAGTCCTTGTATTTAGTGAAACATGATGGTTTCCTTACAAGGATTGCGCCGTGTTAACAAAATGTTAATCGACCAGCTTATTATCAATAAGGTATTTCGCTATCTGAACCGCATTTGTAGCCGCTCCTTTTCTAAGGTTATCGGCAACTATCCACATATTAACCGTAGCAGATTGTGTTTCATCTCTTCGGATTCTGCCAACAAACGTTTCATTTTTTCCATGCGCGTTTATCGGCATTGGGTAAACGTTATTCAGAGGGTCATCTTGTACCACAATTCCTGGCGCGTCTTCCAAGATATGCTTCAACTCAACCATATCAAATTCTTGCAGAAACTCAATATTTACAGATTCGCTATGCCCGCCCACAACAGGAACTCGAACAGCAGTTGCGGTTACCAGGATATTGTCAACGTGTAATATCTTCTTCGTTTCATTGGTCAATTTCATTTCTTCTTTGGTGTATCCATTTTCAAGAAAATCATCACAATGAGGCAAACAATTTTGATCGATAGGATGCGGGTAAGCCATTTCACCATTAATTCCTTTTCGCTCATTTTCTAATTGTCGAACGGCTTTGACTCCTGTTCCAGAAATAGATTGGTAAGTAGAAATTACAACTCGCCTCAATCCGTACCTGTAATGCAGTGGCGCAAGGGTAAGCACTAACTGAATGGTGGAGCAGTTTGGATTAGCAATAATCTTATCCTCTTTGGTCAGCCTATCGGCATTAATCTCTGGCACTATCAATGGAATATGCCTGTCCATTCGCCAAGCTGATGAATTATCGATAACGGTAGTTCCTGCTTCAGCAAATTTGGGCGCCCACGCTAATGAAGTTTCTCCACCAGCACTAAAAATAGCAATGGATGGTTTTTCTTCCACGGCCTCAGCCAAGCTGCGAATCGTATAATCCTTGCCTTTAAAAACTATGGTTTTGCCAACCGAACGCTCAGAAGCCACTGGAATTAATTCTGTAATAGGAATTTGAAATTCTTCTAAAACCTTTAACATCACTTGGCCTACCATTCCGGTGGCACCGACAACTGCAATTTTCATGAGATTTTGTTAATGCATTCGTAAAGTAAACCAAAAGTAGGAATAGTTACATTTGACCGCGTCAAAAGCATGAAAAGAAACTCAACAATACTGCTAATGTTACTTTGCTTTTTAGGAGACTTAAAAAGCCAATTCGTTGATGATTTTTCGGATGGTAACTTTAATGTAAATCCAACTTGGATAGGTGATGATTCATTATTTATTGTGAATTCAAACAACGAATTGCAATTAGCAGACTCTAATTATTCCAAATCGACAACTTACCTCAGCACACCAAGCAAAGCTATAAGCAATGCCGTTTGGGAGTTTAAATTCAAGTGTGATTTTCCCCCATCCACTTCAAATTTCGCTGAAGTCCATTTAGTTTCGGACAACCCTGACGTTACGGGAAATAACAGTGGTTATTATGTTCAAATTGGGAGCGAAACGGGCACTGCAGATCAAGTCACTTTATTCAAATCAACCAATGGTTCAAGGTCAGCAATAATATCAGGAAGACCTTCAACAGTAGGAACTAACCCATCGGGCTGGATAAAAGTTACCCGCGATAGCATTGGGAACTGGGAGCTATTTTTAGATACTTCCGCTGCAAAAACAGGGTACATAAGCGAAGGAACTGTATTAAACACCGACTTCATTTCAGGTGAATATTTTGGAATTCAGTGCAAATACACAACCGGCAGAAAACTCCTGTTTTATTTTGATTCCATAACAGTAACAGGCTCATTTTACACCGATACATTAAAGCCTATAATATCCAACTTGTCGGTAATTAGTTCAAATGCATTAGAAGTTTCGTTTTCTGAAAACATAGATCCAATAACTGGGTTATTGACTGCAAATTATTCGGCAAATAATTCAATTGGAAGTCCTTCTGGAGCTCAATACAAGGGAACAGACTCCACAATAATAGCATTGACATTTTCTACTGCGTTTACAAGTGGCACCAATTATAATTTGAGTGTAAACAACATAGAAGACGCAAACGGAAATATCCTGAATCCTGCTAGCAAAAACTTTCAATATGTAAAGCTTGATACTGCCCAAAAAGGCGATATGCAAATCAATGAAATTATGGCAGACCCCAACCCACCAGTATTACTCCCTGCAAATATGGACTGGGTAGAACTTTACAATTCAAGTAGTAAATCTTTCTCTTTAAAAGGCTGGACCTTTTGGGACAAAACTTCTACTACTCGCGATACGCTCCCCGACAAAATTCTATTGCCCGGTGAATATGTAGTGCTTTGCGATGCAGCCGATTCTGCTGCTTTATCAGGTTTTGGTGGGCGAGTAATTCCAATGCAAAGCTTCCCTGCTTTAAATATTGATGATGAATTAATTACACTGAAAAACCAATTTGGAATTGTTATCGACGAAATCAATTATTTTAAATCTTGGTATAGCGATGAAAACAAAGAAGAAGGCGGTTACACTTTGGAAAAAATAAACCCGAACCATCCTTGTTCTAACAGCGCAAACTGGAAAGCATCGAACGACTCAAAAGGTGGAACGCCAGGCTTTAGAAACAGCGTTTATAATACAACTCCAGAATTTGATCGACCAATTTTACTTTCTGCAACTATTCAAAACTTGAATACAATTGAACTTCTTTTTTCCAAAAAACTGGACAGTCTCTCGCTCGTGAATTCAACAATTACTGGAGTCGATGTTGCACAGATTCAAGCAGCAGAAGCTCAAAGTGAATCTGCTGTTTTACTATTATCAAATCCACTTGAAGAGGGTGTGGTATACAATCTATCGATAAAAGGTGCGGCAGACTGTTTTGGGAATTTAATTCTAGAAGATGCGATAACTTTTGGAAAAGGAAAAACTCCAATCACGCATCAGGTAGTGATTAATGAAATTTTTCCAATTCCCGATGTTGAACTAAACCCATTATTTGATGCTGAATTTGTTGAACTGTACAACAACACAACTTCTCTAATCGGGTTAGACAGTTGTTTCTTTTCAGATTTAAGCTCTAACGCCTCCTTAAACGGAGCTATCATTGAGCCCAATGAGTATTTAATTGTTTGTGAAAAATCAGCAGTAGAGAATTTATCGAAATATGGAAATGTAATTGGTGTTTCTAGTTGGCCATCACTTAATAACTCTGGCGATATATTGTCCTTGACCTGCAAAAACCAGAGTGTTCATACCGTTGAATATAATGATGACTGGTATCAAATAGAAGATAAAAAAGATGGTGGCTGGTCCTTGGAACAGGTTGATGCTGCTAACCCATGTGGTGAAAATTTAAATTGGAAAGGTTCGCTTGATGCAAACAAAGCAACGCCCGGAAAAGACAATTCTATTTTAGGGGTTTTAAAAGATGCCGTTGCCCCTGAAATTGTTGCTGCAAATGCAATTAATGATACTACACTTTTAATCGAGTTTAATGAGAACATATCTTTATCCGACTTTAACTCTGCAAGCTTCAAGGTTTCTCCAAGCGTAGTGATAGAATTTGATTCCTTGCAAGGAAAAAAGACAACTGTTTTGCGACTTAATGCACCGCTTGCTAAACGCACAATATATACATTGACTATAGATGGAATTAGCGATTGCGTGGGAAATTCAGTTATAAACCAATCGGTGACTTTTGGTTTACCTGAATACGGCGTTACTGGAGACTTAGTAATAAATGAAGTTTTATTTGACCCATACTCCACTGCTTCTACAGACTTTGTAGAGATCTATAACCGAAGTGAAAAGATCATAGATTTACAAGGCTGGTTCATTGCCGATTTTGATGAAAATAAAGACAGCTTAGATGGGTTTCAGCTAATTTCAAATGAACCTAGGTCATTGCTCCCAAATGCGTTTGCAGTAATTAGCAAAAGCAACAGCGACCTTATAAAACACTATACCACCATAGACGAAAAAACATTTATTGAAATTACCAGTATGCCATCCTATCCCAATGGTGAGGGAAGCGTTGTACTTTTAAACGATTCAGGTTTGGTAGTTGATCGGTTCAACTATTCAGTCGATTACCAACATATTATCATAAAAAACCCTGAAGGTATTTCATTAGAACGATTGGATTACGAGCGGCCTTCAAATGATGAAACGAATTGGCACAGTGCGGCCGAATCGGTTGGTTTTGCCACTCCGGGACTAGAAAACTCACAGTTTAAAACCTCAAGCGACTTTTCAAAAGATATTGTGCTAGAACCTCAGACCTTTTCTCCAGATAATGACGGTTTTGATGACGTTTTAAACATTAATTATGCGTTTGATGAGCCTGGTAATGTTGCAAACATTGAAATTATGGATACGGATGGACGCCCAATCAAGATATTATCTCAAAATGAATTACTCGCAATTTCTGGTACAATATCATGGGACGGAAGCTCGGATAACAACCTGAAAGCTAGAGCTGGTATGTATATAGTTCATTTTGAAATCTTCAATGAAAAAGGTGAAAATCAACGATTTAAAAAAGTTTGTGCTCTTGCCGTAAATTTTTAATTACAAGTTAGTGTTATCAACAAATAAATTAGTTTATTTGTAAAAATCGTAATATTAAAAAAAATGAAAAAACTTATATTTTCTATACTAGGTGTTCTGGTTGCCACAATTGCAATTCAAGCGCAAACAATCTTAACATCTCAAAGTTTTGAGAGTGGTCCTTCAACAGGATGGTCTTATACTACTAATCCTGCTGCCTTTTCAGTTGGCACGGATATTTGGGATACAGTAACTACTTTGAGTAGCGTAACAACTATGCCGACAGACGCTACACACTTCTGGGGTGTGCAGGATTTGGCAAATGGTAACGGAGGAACTGCTACTGGTGATTCAGGCACAATCAGTTTTGCCTCATATACAATACCAGCTAACACTAATGTAAGTGTTAGTTTCGACTATGATGTTGTTGGGTTTGATGCTGGTGATGACGTAGATTATGAAGTTTTTGAAAATGGTACATCAAAAGGAATTGTAAACCTTGTAGTTGGTGGAACGGGCGGAATAAGTAGTTCTGGAACGGAATCAATTTCAATAACTGCTGGAACCGATAGTGTTTCTATTAAACTTTATGTCACTCAAAACGGTGGTACTGATTATGCTGGTTTTGATAATTTTAAAGTTACGAGTGTTCCGGCTTGCTGTCCAATAACTGCCGCTCCTACTCCAACAAATGATAGTTCTGATGTTATTTCGGTTTACAGTGATGCTTATACTGATATTGTCGGAACAGATTTTAATCCTAATTGGGGACAGTCTACTGTTGTAGATCAAACTGTTAAAATTCAAGGAAACAACACCATTAAATATTCTAACCTTAATTATCAAGGAATTGCTTTAGCTGGATCTAATGACGTTTCTGCAATGGATTATTTGCATGTTGACATCTGGTCTAAAAGCTCTACAGCTCTAAAACTTTTTGCGATCAGCTCTGGTCCTGTGGAAGTTTCTTACACCGTTGCTGTTCCTACAACAGGCTGGTTGAGTTTGGATATTCCGTTATCTGCTTTTGGAGCAGTTAATATGGCTGATCTTATTCAGTTCAAATTTGATGGAAACGGTAAGTTTTGGATGGATAACTTGTACTTATACAAATTGCCAACCTATTCAATTGGAACGGTTTCAACAACGGATTCTTTAGGAATGCCGGATTCTTTAGACATTGACTGTTATGTTGCAGGTACTGTTTTCACTGGAGATTATGACGGAAATGCAGGCATTAGCTTTTACATGATGGACAACACTGGCGGAATCAATGTTTTCAATTTTAGAGATGTAAGTGATTACGTTGTGAATGATGGTGACTCTATCCTAGTAAAAGGGTCTATTAAAAATTATTACGGACTATTAGAGCTTGTTGCTGATTCAATCATAGTTCTTGATTCAAATAAAACTTATGCAGCGGCAAAGGTTGTTTCAACGCTCGATGCGTCGACAGAATCAGAATTTATTGAATTGAAATCTGTTCATTTGGCTGATGCCTCTCAATGGCCAGCATCAGGCAATAGCAAGAACGTAGATATTATTACACAAACAGGAGATACTCTTCTTATGAGAATTGACGGTGATGCTGGAATAGATAGTATTAGCCCTGGTTGTCAATTTAACATTACAGGAGTTGGAGCGCAATATGACAGAAGCTCTCCTTACACTTCTGGATATCAAATTTTCCCTAGAAAAGCTACAGACATCAAAAATGTAAATTCTGTAATTGACCAGACTGTAGCTAATATTTCTGACGATGGCGGCGATATTTCTTGGACGTCTATTACTGGAGCGAGTTCTTGGAATATTGGTTGGGCAAAAGGAATGGCATCTACAATGCCAACTGATTCTGTAATGGGAATTACTACTAATCCTTATACAATTACTGGATTAAGTGCCGATACAAATACACATTACCATGTTTGGATTCAAGACGTGTGTGGACAAAACATGGGTCAATGGGATGGTCCAGTTATGTTCAGCGCTGATGTTACTAGTATTGATGAATTGGCTTCAGGAAGAGTACTTATTGCTTTCCCTAACCCTAACAATGTTGGTTCTGTAAGATTGAATAGAGTTACTGACGTTATTATTCGTAATCTATTGGGACAGCCAGTTATTGTGAAAACAAATACTGACGAAATCGACATCAATGAACTTTCTTCAGGTATCTACTTATTGGAAGCTGCTGAAGGCGATACCATTAAATTGATTGTAGAGTAATCCCTCTTACAATAAATAAAATTGAAACCCTTCTCATCCCGATAACTATCGGGATGGGAAGGGTTTTTTTATGGATTAAAACCACCAAACTATGTCATGCTGAATTCATTTCAGCATCTCAAAAGTTAAACTGAAATACAGAAAAACCCTTGCTATGATAACCAAAGCAACGAACTGTCACCATAGCTCAAAAACCGATAATCATTTTCTAAAGCATGATTGTAGACCGCCTTCCAGTTCTCGCCAATTATTGCCGAAACAAGCAATAGCAAAGTGCTATTTGGTTGATGAAAATTGGTAATTAATCCGTTCATAAATTGAAATGGATATCCAGGAGCGATTATTATTCCAGTTTTAAAATAAAGCTTGTTATTCGTTTTCAAAGAAAAATCGATCAAGGCTTCTAATATTTCTTGTTTGTTGAAGTGCGCTTTAAGTTCATAAGGGTCCCATTGCTGAACATCAATACTCTTATTGGTTAAACATCGAATTCCTACCCAAAACAAACTCTCTACAGTACGGAGTGTTGTTGTTCCAACACAAATTATTGGTCGTTGTGCTTTAACTAAATGCAGCAAATGCTCCAAGGCTTCAGTAGAAACTTCTGCATATTCCTGATGCATATCGTGCTCTCCAATCGTATCCGATTTTACAGGCCGAAAAGTCCCTGCACCAACATGCAAGGTAAATTCAGAAATCGAAATATTTCGTTTTCTCAAACTGTCCAATACATTATCTGTAAAGTGTAACCCAGCAGTTGGAGCTGCAACAGATCCTTGAATTTTACTATAAACCGTCTGATAGCGGTCGTAATCGTTAGCTTCTGCTTCACGATTAAGGTAAGGAGGAAGGGGGACTTTTCCTGCTTTTTCTAATATTTCTGCAAAAGTCAAATTGCCATTCCATTCAAACTGAACCACATTATTCTCAGCGCTTTCCAGCAATTTAGCTTTTAGCACAACGTCATTCTCTAGCTGTAATTCAAGAACTTCGCCCTTCCATCTTTTTTTATTTCCAATCAAACAATTCCATTTTCCCGATTGGGTATAAGTCATTGCGGACCCAGGGTCTGTATCAGAAGGTTCTAAGCAGAAAATCTCAATTCTGGCACCAGTAGCTTTAAAAAAATTTAAACGCGCATAAATGACCTTAGAATTGTTCATAAAGAGTCCGGCAGACTCAGGGAGAAGGTTTGAAATGTCGGTAAAGTTGTGATCGGTAATTCTTTCTGATTTGTATTGCAATAACTTACTTCCATCTCTTTTTTCAAGTGGATGCAATGCAATTTTAGATTCTGGTAAATCGTAAGTAAAATCTTCTATTCTAAGGTCTTTAACCATGTTGCAAATAAAAGTAGTCCGATGCAGATATTATCGGGTCATGCTGAATTTATTTCAGCAGCTCTTTTTGAGTTAGCTGTTTGATCGTAATTTGAGATTCTGAACAGCAGTTTCACAATATTTGCCGAATGGCAAATATGTTCCACTACGCTTCCAGATCCGATAGCTATCGGCTGACGGCTGGTTATACTATAGGAATTTCAATTCCAGAAAAACGACTGAGTACATCGTCTAAGGTTTGTTCAATATCTTCAATAGTATCGTCGGTTACTAATCGTGATCTAAACTCCTTGAAATTATGAATGTGTCGGAAATAATTTCCGTAATGGCGTCTTGTTTCTACAACACCTAGACGTGGGCCTTTCCAGTCTACGGCCATTTGAATGTGCTGTCGCGCCATATCAACTCTTTGCTCTAACGTGGGCGGGGCCGGAGTATAACCGTGCTCCATAAAGTGTTTGATTTCATTGAAAATCCATGGGTAACCAATACTCGCCCGACCAATCATCACCCCGTCAACACCATATTTATCTTTTACCTCAACTACCTTTTCACCAGAATCAATATCTCCATTTCCAAAAACAGGAATGTGCATTCTTGGGTTGTTTTTTACTTCACCTATCAATGTCCAGTCGGCATCGCCTTTGTACATCTGCTTTCTGGTTCTGCCATGAATAGAAATCGCTTTAATACCGACATCTTGCAAAGCCTCAGCAACCTCTACAATGAATTTGGTATTCTCATCCCAGCCCAGTCTAGTTTTAACCGTTACGGGTAAATCTGTAGCATCAACTATTGCTTTGGTTAGCTTAATCATCTTAGGAATATCTTGCAATATTCCAGCTCCCGCACCTTTACACGCTACCTTTTTTACAGGGCAACCGTAGTTGATGTCAATAATATCAGGATTGGTTTGTTCGATGATTTTGGTGGCTTCAATCATACTTGAAATTTCATTTCCAAACACTTGAATGCCAACGGGCCGTTCGTATTCGTAAATATCGAGCTTTACTCTGCTTTTTACCGCATCACGAATCAATCCTTCACTCGAAATAAACTCGGTATACATAACATCTGCGCCTTCTTTTTTACAAAGAGCGCGAAAAGGCGGATCACTTACATCCTCCATTGGAGCAAGTAACAATGGGAATTCTCCCAATTCTATGTCTGCAATTTTTACCATTAACTAAACTAACTCAACCCAAAGATTAACTTTGTTTATCGAACTGCAAAAGTAGGCCTAAAACCGAGTTTTATGAGAAGAATGTCCTTTGTTTCCCAGTTGGTGATGCTGATCGTAATCTTACTGATTTGCTTGGGTTTCTTTTCGTTGATTGGTTATGGAGTGGCGATTTTGTTGTTCGATTTGAGTCTTGAGGAGCTACAATTGGCCTCCAACTACAAAGCAATTCAAGGATTAAAAATCGTGCAAGTTTTCAGTTCTTTGGGGACTTACTTGGCTCCGGTAATCATTTTCATTTATATCCTTAAAGAAAAACCAGTCCAATTCTTAAAACTGAAGAGAGGCATAAATCCTTTTGCATTAATTGTCGTGGGATTAATGGTAGTTACCTTTTTTCCACTGAACGGATTAATTGCCGAATGGAATATGGCCTTGCCCTTACCTGATGTTTTGACGCAATACGAAGCTCAAATTGAAGAAACCATTAAACGCTTTTTACAAATGCCTACGCTGGGTGATTTGATAGTCAATCTCATTGTGATTGCATTGGTCGCCGCTGTAGCAGAGGAAGTCCTTTTTAGAGGATTGATTCAAAAAATGATTTTAGAAAAAACACAAAATCCACATGTCGCTGTTTGGATAACAGCAATCGTTTTTAGTGGAATTCATTTTCAGTTTTCTGGGTTTTTTCCTAGGCTCTTTTTAGGCGTGCTATTTGGCTATATTTTCTTTTGGAGTAAGTCGCTTTGGTATCCAATTATTGCGCATTTCTTGCACAATGGAATTACGGTTGTCTTAGTTTACATCTATGGTGTTGAAGCTTTGGAAGGAATGGCGGCAGATGCCGAAAGCGGAAGTCAGCTTGCAATGACCATCGGAGCAACGTTGGTTTTTGCAGCTTTGGTTGTGCATTTTTATCGGGATTATAGGAAAGAAACTGTTCCCTTAGAAGTAGGCCCTCATTCTGACGGTTCCAGTGTGAATGGACCTTGATCCCTCAGAAGAACGTCCATTGTAGCCAACATTGAGTTGCAAATACTTTCCAATATTTCGTTGATAGGTGACTTGCCAAGTTCCATTATCGCCTTGTTGTAATCCCTCTAACATTTCGTAATCAATAGACCCGTTTAGGATTCCTTGATAAGTGATTCTAATATATGCAACCTCCATTAGTAAACTGCCTTTTCCTACCTTTTGAAAGCGTGTTTCAACTCCAGCTTTTTGATGAATCGCAGTCTCTCCACCTAAGTCCGGATCATTGACTTTCTCTTTGTACTCGTATAAAATCGCAACCCGATAACTTACCCCTGGCTGAAAAGTCAGTTTGGGTAATACGCTGTAATAATCAATGGCGAAATTTCGGGTTGTGATAAAATCGGCTTCGCTGGTTTTCTTTCCCCATTTTCCTTCGGTTTCCAATAAGAACATACGAGTTATATTCCAACGGCCTCGACCAACTTGAAACACATTCGTTCTGGTTTCCAGACCATTACTCAATAAGGTTCTTCCCTTAATATCTTGAACGGTATAGTCTAAACCAAAAACGGGGTGCGATCGGTTAGCGTAAATCGTATTACGGAAAGAAGAATTTAGACTTACCAATTGTGTATCAATCCCAACATCGGGCAATGGATTGAATCGAGTATTAATGGCGTCTTCTTGCGTTTTTCTATCCATTCGATAAGCCGTTTGATTCGAGAATGCCGCAAGGAATTTTAAGAATCCCGTTTTGTTGTTCCATACCCGACTTGGATTAATATTCAAAGTTTGATTGAACTGATTGGTAAACACTTTTACATAATCGTTGGTGAGAATAAAAATTCGGATATACTTCGCTTCATCACTAAAAACTGCGATTTCAAATTCATTGATTTCTTGAATTCCGTTTCCATTTGCGTCAATCCATGTGTATTGACCTTGTCCAGCAGGAACTTCAATGTATTTGTACTCTCTTTTTGCTTCGAGTCCAGATCCAATTTCATAAAATGAACCAGCAGTAAGTGCGCCTTTCCATAATCGCAAGTTGTATTCAACTCGGCTTAGAAAATTCTGATCGGGTTTATCCACCGTCAATTTATCATCTCGAATTTGTAATTCTCGATAAACTCCTTTTATACCCGCAGTAAAAGGTTTGAAACTCCGCCATTGGTATTCTGCTCCGTAGTTTTCGGCATAAGTTGCCATTTTCATTTCATTTTCAGAGCTGCGATAATCCTCTCGATGACCATAAAAAACTTTGTAGTAATTTTTTGTACTATCCAGAGATTCTATGAAGTATTCCCGTTCCCAAAATTGATACGCTGTTGCAGATAAGGTGTCTGAAATCAAGTCCTTAATTCTGTTGTCTTCTCGGTCGTCTTTGTACCCCAAATTGAGCTTTCCTACTTTCTTTTTTACCAAAGCCTTATGACGAGTAAAACTGGTATTGGATAAAGTTCCTCCCGATTCCATTGCACTTGCATCAATCGTTGCTGATATTCCGGTATAAGCAATAGAAGCATTCAAATTATGACGTTGCGCTGTAAAGTCACTCTCGGCATCAAAGCCCTCAAATTTGTATTGAATGTTGGTGTTTTTTTTCTGTTGTAATAAGATTCCGCCACTGTAGATATTTTGTTCGTTGGTTAAATTTAGGTTTCTAATGTTCCAATCTCTGTAGAATTCTACTGTTCGAATACGTTCAATTTCGGTGAAATTACTTCCCCAATGTTCAAGGCCAACTATCGGGCTCAATACCCACCCTTTTTCTTTTGTTGAAAGTCGAAAACCCTTTTTCCAATCGGTTTTAAAGGCGTAGCCAATATCGTTATCTGAATCTTCAGTAGAAAAAGTATTGATGTCATTATTACTAATTGCCCCTTCAAACGTCATTTCTGTAATGTCCGAAAACTCATACTTACCACCCAAAGAAAACAACTGCCGTTGTTTTGGACTGTATAGTATTACGATAGGAGCATAATCTCCTCTTGAACCAAATGAAGAAGGTTCTACCCATTGAAAAACACGGCCATTCGCGGTAGAATTCAATAAAATATAATCTCCATTTCCGGCACCTACATTGGTAAAAGTTACTCTCCATTTTGCACTATCAGGATTCGCCGAAAACACAAAAACAGAATCGTACCCAAGACTATCGGTTAATTTATAAAGCACCTCGTTTTCAGTAAACTCGACTTCTTTAGCACTATTCGAAAATGCTTGATTCAAACTGTCTCCCGCATCCGATAAGATTAGTTTCTGTTCATCGCTTAAGTCTTGTTGCAGGCTCTGGTTTTTGGCATCTTGCTCGGAATACAAATTAAAGTTTAACTCCAGCTTTTTGTATTTGAATTCATCGCTAAACTGAAAAAGAGTTCGGGTATAATTCTGGTCACTGTACTGGAATTCTATGATTATCCTTTTATCCTTAGTAATCAATTGACGAGCGGTAAATGAAATCTCTGCTGTATTATAATTGATAATGTAATCTTCACTCTGGCCTCGCGTAAGTAACTTCCCGTCGATATACACTCTTTCAGTTCCACTTAAAATGATGATAAAAGGCTCATTCTCCTCCCCTCTTAAACGATAAGGACCCTGATTACCTTCTACTCCCTGAATTACATTTCTTGAGAATTTACCCCGCGAAATAGCCCCGCTCAATTGGATGTCCATTTGGGGTGGTTTATAGCTCTCCAGGTCCGTTTCAGATTGTTTGGTTGAATTCGTGGGTAAATCTACCTTCAAAGTAGAAGTAAGTCCTTGAGCCTTCTTGTTGTATTTCATAAAGTAGCTTTTGCCACTTTTCAACCTAAAATCTCCTGCTGTTAAACTGGCTTGATCATTATAAACTTTAATATAAACCTGATCGAAATCTTGCAGTTGTTGTGTATTTCCCTCTGGTTGAATAGGGATGTTTTCATCAGAAATAGCTGCAGTAACAAATAAATTACTTGCAATTTTTCCTGAGAATTGAAGGTTCATACTGGAACTTACACTCAAATCTCGATTGTTTCCAAACCCAACTCCACGACTAATGCTACCACTTTTTTCAATTCCGCCCAATTCCATAAGCTCAGAAGTAGTTTTTGGCTGAACAGAATACCGAAAAGGATTACTGGCAACAAAGTTTCTTGATTGGATGATATCAGAGTTCTTTCTAGCATAAGGTTTGTAAAAAGAAAATGGGAAGGTTTTATAGCTCGCCTCGGCATTTATGGGAGTTGAAATTCTATCCTGATTCCAAATCAACCGTCCATTTAAATAATCCAAGGTATAAAGGCTGGTATCAACTGTATTATCATTTGGACCCTTCAATTCAAAAGAAGACTCGATAATAGAAAGGGAGTCCAATAAAACGGTATCCGCTGAACTGCTAATTTGCTTGAATTGTCGAGATGATTGAGCCAGCACTAACTGAGTTGACAGCACAATAAGAACAATTACAAAAAAGTAGTTTTTACAAAAACCCAGCACGCTTCAAAGATATTGTTATGACCAACGCTTAGTTTGGGTTTTAAGTACAAAATTACTCCCGTCATTCTTTCGACCTGTGAGTCCTTCCCATCGGGGAAGGAGCTGATCCCGATAGCTATCGGGAGAAGCGGAAGAGGTTTAGCCGGAAAATAATTTTAGCGAAAAAGCCCCTTCCGTCGCTACGCACCACCTTCCCCGGTGGGAAGGACCAAAAAGATTGTTTTTTCTGAGTAATCGAGTATTTACCAATACACTATAATTTAGAGGCAGGACAAAAAAAAGGGGCGTAAAGCCCCTTTCTTAAATAATATAAACTTGAGATTATTTCTTAACTACTTTTTCACGGGTAGAATAAGAAATTTTTAAAGCTTGTGCTTCTCTCAATTCCTGTTTTACATCAGTGACGATTCCCATTTCTGTATCGCCATCGACTTTCAGTGAAGTCGTCAACAATGGAATTTCGGCTTCATTAACCTCAGATCTTTTCGTCTCAATGTAAGGCTGAACATCTTTCACATTTGCAAAAGCATCATTCAATTGAATTCTTGGTGAGGTTCCATATTTTTTAGTCTCTGTAGGAGAGCCAATGTATATGTAGTTTACCAAGTTTTTGTTCTCCAACTTTTTGATTTCAGTTGCTTCAGGTTGTTCCATTTTAACCTTCAAATCAACTTCACGCATTACGGTAGAAACCATAAAGAAGAACAACAGCATGAATACAATATCCGGCAATGAAGCCGTTGATACTTGAGGTGTTGATTTCTCTTTGTTCTTGTTGAATTTAGACATTATCGTGACCCTCCAACATTTTTAGGCTCCGCTTCTGAAATACGCTGCGGATAAATTTTACGAATTGCCTTAACCTTATCCTTGTCGCCTGTCTCCAGGTAAAAGTCGTAAGTTTTACCAAACTTCTCCATTGATAACTCATTTCTGAGTTCATTATATGCACGTGCCAATTCATTTTGGACTTGGATGTACATGTTGTAAGAGGTTCCGTTATCGTTTTGCAATGAAATTACCTGTTTTGAAACTTCAACATTTCCAAAAAAGTCTACCGTTCTCAATTCTTTTTCCGGCAAATTAACGTCGTTTGCGGGGTTCTTAACGAACTCCTTTGTGGCTTCAGTGAGTTCAGCAATTTGCATGATGTCACCTTCCACTAATAATTGATCATTAGAGTTTACAAGCACCTCAAACACGTTTCTTTGTTTAATATCCGGCGGCTCTTCAATCTCATCCGGTAGCGGAGGAGGTAACAACCTCGATAACCCAAGGTCAGTATCCATAGTAGTAGTTACTAAAAAGAATACCAGCAATAGGAAGGCGATATCCGCCATCGAAGAAGCATTTATTTCAGGTGGAGCATTTTTTCCAGCCATAATTTTTTTCCTTTATCGTTTAATGTAACGAGCCAATCCTGAATAAAGTACACTAGCCACTGCCAAAAATGTTAGAATGTACAATGCATACAATCCAGCACCTGATAATTTCGTTGCACTTTCTGTGGTTCCCTCAGGGTAATAATTCAAAACTGTTCCGTCTGCTAATACATACGAGATTCCCAGAATTAATAACATTGCTCCAATTCCCATTGCAGCCCCTTTAATAGATTCTGGCTTAGCGGCAGCTCCTAGACCTGCGCTTACCAATGCTCCACCTGCAGCCAACAGAGAGAAGATATAAGCCACATAAATCATTGGCTCATAACTATCACCCACAACACCTAGTAAAAATACTAGTGCGCCCAGTGCAAGTAAAACATAGAGTATAATTGAACTTATCTTCTCCATAATTACGCTTTAGTTTGGTGCTTAATTAATAAATCAACCAATGAAATTGAAGCATCTTCCATATCATTTACAATAGAATCCACTTTTGCAACAATGTAGTTGTAAAATACTTGAAGTACCATTGCCACTAAAAGCCCTGAAACTGTTGTAATCAAGGCAACACCAATACCACCAGCAACAATTCCCGGAGATATGTTGTTTGCTTCTGCAATCGCGTCAAATGCTCCAATCATACCTACTACCGTTCCAAAGAAACCAAGCATTGGTGCAAGAGCAATAAACAATGAAATCCATGAAAGTCCTTTTTCCATTAGTCCCATTTGAACCGAACCGTATGCTACAACAGATTTTTCAACCATATCGATTCCTTCAGAAGAGCGATCTAATCCTTGGTAGAAAATGGAGGCAACGGGCCCTTTAGTATTTCTACAAACTTCTTTAGCAGCTTCAACTCCACCACTCTTAAGCGCAGCTTCAACGTTTTCAACTAATTGTTTTGTGTTTGTAGTAGCCATTGTTAAATAAAGAATTCTTTCAATACAGATTGCAAGACCTAAAATCAAACAAACCAGTACAAATGACATAAAGCCAGGTCCACCAGCAATAAACTTGTCTTTAACTACTTGGTGAAAGCTCTTTTCTGGAGCAGCTTCTTCTTCCTCAACAGGAGCAGCTTCTTCCATTGGCTCTTCTTCAACCATTTGTTCTTCTGTAACGGCTTCAGTTGTTGAATCATCAACTACTTCTTCCGAAGTAGCTTCTTCTGTTGTTGCTTCAGTATTTTCTTCCTGAGCATAAGAGTTGGATACGTACCCGAAGTTTAGGAGGGCAAATACAGCCAAAATTGAGAATACCTTATTCATAATCTATTTGTGTTTGAATTGTTTACTTATTTATTATTCTATTTTTATTAATTACATACTCTTTGCGGAGAGAGAGGGATTCGAACCCTCGAAACCCTTATGAGGTTTACACGCTTTCCAAGCGAGCCAGTTCAGCCACTCCTGCACCTCTCCTTTATTCGTCGATTTCAATAGAACTCTCTACTTAAATCGGGCGCAAATTACAAAATTTTTATTATCTCGAACGCTTATCCTTTACTAGTTAAAGTTTTGATGTTATTACTCCTCATTACCATTCCTTAAATCTGGCTCTAATTCGAAGGCTCTATCTATGTATTCTTGAGCTTTTACTGGGTTTCCTTGATATTGGTATGCAACACCTAAGTTTAAATATAAACGCGCATTCATTGAATCTAGTAATACTCCCTTTTCAAACCACTCAATTGCTGCATTATTGTCTCCGCTAATTGCATAAGTAACGCCAATTTTCTGAACAATCCCGTCATTCTCTGGGTCTAGCCCATGTGCCCTTTTTAAATATGGCAAGCCCAAACTGGGTTGCTGCAAGTTCTTTCCATACAGCTCGCCTAACTTTTCGTTTATACCAGCATCCGCTTCGTTAAACTTTAAGTAGAGCAAAATTGAATTTTTTGCAATTTCAAACTGTCCATCTGCCGTTGCTTCTTGTGCCACGTATTCCAAATTTTGTAAGGTATTTTTGTCGCCAGGACGCATTTTCAAACAGTTTTCGTAGAATGAATATGCCGTTTTATAATCCTCAAGCATACTATATGCATTTCCAGATAGAATCATTGGAGGAAAGTACGTTGGATAAATATCTAAAGAACGCTTGAGGTATTTTACGCCATCTAATAGGAGTACCTTCTTTTTAGCTTCGCTTCTTTCTTCCTTGGACAAATCGATTTTTGCCAATCCTGCAGCCATATTACACTTAGCACTTTCAGATGATACTTTTATATCTGTAAGAGCCAATGTTTCGTCAGACTCCCAAGCAAAATTCCTATCAATAGTTTTAAAACTATAAAGTAAAACCAAAACAGCTGCAACACCAATCCTCAAGTTTACTGCCTTTAACTTGAAAATAAACCAAGCAAGTATTACGGCTATTGAAACTGTAGGCACATATAGGAAGCGTTCGTTCATAAACGTTCCAATTGGAAATAATAAATTAGAATAAAGCAACAGTCCCCCGAAATAAGTAAATATTGCAAATCCCCAAACGTTTCTTTTTATCAATCCTAAGATTCCAAAACCTAATAATATCAAATGAGCTACTACTGAAAAAATCACTAAACCATCATCCCAGCCCACAATTGGAATTTGAGTTGGATAGTAGTCGTGTGTTAATGGATGGGGGAAAAAGGAGAGTTTTAGATAATATATAAGCGTAAGAAAAATCGTTGCGTACTGTTCACTCGAGCTTGCATTTAAAAAAGGGTTGTTCATTAATTCATTTGCAATTTTGGTATTTGGGGATCCAATGACAGCAAAACGTATGGCTAAATACACCAAAGACATTATAAAAAAGGGCAAGGTTACCAAAAGGGCTTCTTTTATTGTTTTTTTTGGCAGAAGCGTATAAGTAGCTAAAGGAACTATTCCAACAAAAACAACTGAAGACTCTTTAGATAAAAGGCTTAACAAAAAAGTTATTGCAGCTATAACTAGGAAGGAAATGTTCCGGGTTTTCAGCCATTTTAAGGCTAAACTAAAAGAAAGCAGCGCTAATAGAATACTTAATAATTCATCTCTACTTTTAATATTTGCAACAACTTCTGTATGTAGAGGATGTGCAATAAAGATTGCTGTTGCTATAAAAGCCAGCCCAAACATTGAACTTGATTTTACATCATTGGGAAAAAATTGCAGGAGAACAAAAAACAAGAGAATTCCAGTAAGTGCGTAGCATAAAACGTTTATTAGATGATAGACTAAAGGCCAATCACCAAATATCTCCCATTCAACAGCATGAATAGCCATGCTCAAAGGTCGATATCTACCTCCAGCAACTAGATTTTTATCTCTCCCAAAAAAACCAGTCATACTGTCGTGAGTAAAAATATCCTTAATTCCAGAGAACCCTTGTTTGGTAAATTGATTTTCTGTGATGACAATTTTATCATCAAGCACAAAACCATGGCTTAGGGTATTAGCGTAAAGAAGGAAGCCTAAAATACCTGTTAATAAAACTGCGTTTTTATTTTGAATCAGGAAATTCATATGGATAATTCACCGCAAATTGGTTCAATTAATTTTTGTTTTAATTCTTTGCCAGAAAACCCCTGTCCCAGTAAAAACATTGATTTCGTTATGGCTGCTTCGAATGTCATGTCTAACCCTCCAAGAATACCAATGTTTTTATAGGCTCCACTAGACTCATATTTTCCCTGGTCTACAGCACCTCTATCGCATTGTGTTATGTTTAGAATGACCTTGCCTTGTTTTATTTCGTTTTCAAGAAATTCCAAAAAGTCTTTGTGCGTAGGTCCGTTTCCAGAACCAAAAGTGCGCATTATGTAGACCTCATTTTTAGGATTGGAAAACGTTGCTTTTATGGTATCCATAGTTATTCCAGGAAATAAATACAAAACCCCTACTGCATCAGAAAACACGTCTTTTGGGCTAAACGGTTCAATTCTTTTCTTTAAGAAATGGTCCAAATCAAACTTTACATCTACTCCAACCTCAGCTAAAGCTGGAAAATTAGGAGACTCGAAAGCTTCAAAGTGTTGAGTTGAGGATTTAATCGTGCGATTACCTCGAAATAAAAAACCATCGAAATAAATATAAACCTCACCTCGGTTTTCCGAAAAAACCTGAGGCAAAGTCGCTGCAATTTCTATAGAAGAAATCAAGTTTTCCTTTCCATCAGTTCTCAACATACCAATTGGAAGTTGAGAGCCCGTAATAACTACGGGCTTTGTTAACCCTTCGAGCGCAAAACTCAACGCAGAGGCTGTAAAAGCCATAGTGTCGGTCCCATGCAATATCACAAACCCATCGTAGTTTTCGTAATTATTCTTGATAATTGAAACCAAATGAGACCACAATTCCGGCGTGGCATTTGAACTATCTATTGGATCTTCAAAAGAACTGGAGTGAATATTAAAGTTGAATCGCTCCAACTCCGGAATGGTTTCTAAAAGATGCTCCAGATTAAACGGCTTTAATGAAAGCGTTTTTGGATCCTGGATCATACCTATAGTACCTCCAGTATATATTATTAAAATTGCTGAGTTCAATACTTTCTGACTTAAAAACCAAATTTAATCTTCCAATTGAGTTGGAAAGAATATTTCGTTGGTATTTCTCTCCGTTACGCTTGAAATTTCTTCTACGGAAACACCCTTTAATTCAGCTAGTTTTTTTGCAACTAACATCAAATAAGATGGTTCGTTTCTTTTTCCACGGTGGGGATGTGGGGCTAAATAAGGGCTGTCCGTTTCTAGCAATAGGTGTTTTAAATCGACTTGCTCTATGGTTTTATCAAGCCCAGAGTTTTTGAAAGTCAGCACGCCTCCAATACCCAACTTAAACCCGCCATAATTTAATATGTGCTTTGCTTGTTCCAAATTACCCGTAAAACAATGAAAAACCCCAGAAAGTCTTTCGTCATTTAGTTCATCAATAATTTCCAAAATTTCTTCAAAAGCATCCCTTACGTGAATAACAATAGGAAGGTTTAATTCTTTAGCCCAATTTATTTGAATTTTTAAAACCTCAATTTGTTGATCTAAAAATGACTTTTCCCAATATAAATCCAACCCAATTTCACCAACTGCAATTGGCTTTACATTCGTAGGGTTATTAAATAAATAACGTTGAACTTCTTCTATCTCGAGCTCCCAGTTATCCTTGACCGAACAGGGGTGGAGTCCAAACATTGGAAAAATTTGAGTAGGGTATTCACCGGCTAAAGAAGTTAACCGTTTAGTGTAACTCGCATCTATCGCTGGCAATAAAAAACGTTTTACCCCAACTTTAATAGAAGATTCAATAATCCCGCTTCTGTCTTCGTCAAATTGCTCAGTGTAAATGTGACAATGGGTATCAGTAAAGTTCATAACGCAATAATAATAAGCTTAAGCTTATCAAAATATTGATTTAAAAAGCTAAAATGCTGGATTAGAATATTTACTACATTTGCTAGGATAGCTAAATTTAATGAGTATCGTATGATTTTCAAAACAATTAAATACATCGTCCTAATAACATTTTTCTCGTTTTTTGCAATTGGGTGTGGCGATAACACACCTACACAAAATCCGCCAACGGACAAACTAGTCGATCCTGACTTGGATATTAATACAAAGGATAAAGCTCGATTTCAGCGCGCTAAAATTGTTTTTTACGCGCTTCCCTCACCAATTGAGACTGCTAGGATTCTTAAAAAGTCTGGAGCAATTTATAATAAATCCTTGTTAAACCCTAGTTCAAACGCTACAGGCTATAGTACCTCCGTTCGGAAAGCAATTGCATTAGGAATCTTTGTTGCTGATTTGAGTTATGCGAATTCATTTAAACAACAACAAGACTGTCTAGAGTATTTTGCTACAGTTCAAAAGCTATCGGAAGAGTTAAGTCTAAGCAACATATTTACTTCCGAGTTTATCGAGACGATTGAAAAAAACATCAACAGTGAGGACTCTGTTTTAAAATACCTGTCTGACTCCTATTGGCAAGCAAATGCTCAATTAAAGGAAAACGAAAGAGAGAGTGTTGCCGCTTTGGTTGCAGCTGGTGGTTGGATTGAGGGGCTACATATTGCCTGTTCATTAGTGAATCCAAACAACCCTTCTGATCCTCTTGCGGAGCGGATTGCTGAGCAAAGAATAGCACTAAAACAGCTAATAAAGTATTTGTTGTCCTTTAAAGATCCCAAGTTTCTTCAGGAAATGACAGAGGACCTTAAGCGTCTAAAAACTTCGTTTGACAAAATTGAAATGAAGATACAAAGACAAACAAAAGAAATAGATGAAAACGGTATTGAAACTGTGGGAAGTGTCAAGACATACACATACCCTCCGGGCACGCTCAAAGAAATAATTGCAGAAGTAAAAGTTATCAGATCCAAATACATTAAATAGACAAGACATGAAGCTACTTAATTATTTTCTGGCCATCTCAATTGGGCTTTTAATACTTTCAAATAGTGCGCAAGCGCAATGTAAGCGATTTACAGAAAAACAATGCCTACCGAATTTAACCCCGTTTACTAATAATGGTCAAATCAATAATGCAACTCTATTTGAGGGTGATTCAGCTAACTTAGTTATGACTTTCTATTCACTGCTAGATTATAGGCTTATGGTTTGTTCTCATGAGGTTCTTGGAACAGGAGTTCATTTTAAGGTGCAAGACAATGATGGAAATATCCTGTTCAATTCAAAAGAAGCACAAAAAAACTATTGGGACTTTAGGGTTAACTCAACCCAAGATTTAATTGTTAGCGTTAATGCTCCTGAAAATTCTGGAAATTTAACAGACATTCCTGCAAGCGGCTGTGTTTCAATCATTCTTGGCTTCAAGGAATAAAAACCTCCACCAATATTCAGCCTTCTTTTTTATTCGAAATTGCCTTATCATTAATTGATGGTATTGGACCTGTAAAAGCAAAGTCTTTAATTAAACATTGTGGCTCAGCTCAAGCAGTATTTACTGAGCGTAAATCAATCTTGAAGAAAGTTCCTGAAATTGGCCTTCACGCAATTAAAGCTTTAGCAAATACATCTGTCTTTGAAAGAGCAGAAAAAGAATTAAAGTTCATTGAAGAAAATAATATTCAAGTGCACTATTACGAAAATGATAATTTTCCGAGACGCCTATTGCACTGCCCTGATCACCCAATAATTCTTTATTCGAGGGGTCAAATAAATGCCAACCCTCCCAAAGTTTTAAGTATTGTAGGTACAAGAAGGGCTACGCCCTATGGCAAAGATATAACCCAAAAAATTGTGGCTGGTTTAAAAGATTTAGATGTTCTTATATGCAGTGGTCTGGCCTTTGGTATTGATGCAGAAGCCCATCAGGCTTCCATCAAAAATAAGCTTCAAACAATTGGTACCGTGGCTCATGGACTAAATATGATATACCCAAGAGAGCATTATGGACTGGCAAAGCAAATGGAAGAAAATGGTGGCATTCTTTCTGAATTTATTAGTGGAACGATAGCCAATAAAGAAAACTTTCCAAAGCGAAATAGAATTGTTGCGGGCATGTCTGATGCTACATTGGTAGTTGAATCAAAAAGACGAGGTGGCGCACTTATAACTGCTTACCAAGCCTCTGGTTACAATAGGGATGTTTTTGCAATACCTGGAAAGGTAACGGATGTGCACTCAGAAGGGTGTAATTTGATTATTCAAAGAAATGTTGCCACCATGATTCAGTCAGCAGAGGACATTATAAATGCAATGGGCTGGGAGGCAGAAGGAAAAGATTCAACTCCGCAAATGGAGCTTTTTATTGATTTATCAGAAAATGAAAGCCTTATTCGAAATTTAGTTTCTGAGCATCAATCTATTAGAAGAGATGAGCTATCTGCACTTGTAAAACTTAGTTCAGGCGAGGTTGCAAGTACATTACTCTCTTTAGAGCTTAAAGGGGTTTTAAAGTCCCTTCCAGGTGGCGTTTATACAATATAGTATTTATACCATTTCTTTATTAACTTTCCATTCTAAAGAAAAAACTAATGGAAATCAAAAAAGCAGACAATAAACCTACGTTACTAGAACTGGAAAAAGGAAAGAAATATGCCTGGTGTTCTTGTGGGCATTCAACAAACCAACCTTGGTGTGATGGCTCGCACAAGGGAAGTGAACATACACCTCATGTGTTTGAGGTAGAAGCATCTAAAACCTATGCGATGTGCCTTTGCAAGGGAACAAAAAATGCTGGGTTTTGTGATGGGTCGCATTCGAAATAAGAAGCTATGCAACTAATGATAAAACTTACTTTTTCTTTAGCAGTATTTTTTCTAAGCTTAACTATTCATGCTCAGTCTTTGCAAACTAATGCAATTATTATTGAATTAAAAGCTGTGAATTATAATGATGTGGCAATTAATGCTAGCTCTAGGGATGCGGAAGTAAATATGGATCCAATCGCAAATACAACGAGGATTGCGATTGACCCCATAACTATAAAGTCTGACAACGTAGAGTTTGATAAAGCAATTGAAATGGCGGAATTTGAACCCTTTGTTTTTAAGTTGGTAATAGATCCAATGATGCTCGATTTCCAAAGTCGTCAAAACGAACAAGTCGATGCTACTTGTTTTGCTACAATTAATGGAATTACACAGAAGATCGAGTTAAAACTGCTTATCACTAGCAAAAAAACTAGCACTTTAAACACCTATGTATTAACAGGTACAGGAAGAATACCTCTAGAATTATTTGAACTTAAGGATAAACTGAGTATACTGAAAGACGACATCAGTTTTCTATTTACTCAAAATATTACTGCCGCCTACCGATAAGCCTTAAGACAAACCTTTAAAGGTTTTTAGCGTTTTTATATTGGAGACATTAAAATTTGAAACACCTTCTATCAATATTACTTTTGACTGTGGCATTTTTTGGTGCACCAAAATTTGCAAGTTCTGCAATCGATGTATCGGGTAATGTTACTCAGTTTGGAAGTGTAATTCGATTTCAAAAAGTCTACTTCAAAGGTGCTGGTATTGATACAAACACTACCACTGACAGTAGAGGAAATTACAATATCAAACTGTTCCCTTCGGCTAACGAAGGAATCTTTGTTGGCTTTACCAAAAATTGTTTGGGAGATACCTTATCATTATTTAAAGAATATGGACCCATTACGTCATCTGCAGTAATAAACTTCAAACTGTGTGAGCTCATCCAAAGCACTACCGTTTTAGGACGTGTTATTTATCAAGGAAACCCCCTGCCAAATAGTGTTGTTCGGTTCAGCTTTAACTCACAGAATAACCTTTTTGATAGCGCTGTAACAGATAGTAACGGATATTATGTTAAGACCCTCACAGTTGCTTCGCAGTCCAGCGGGTTGTTGTATGCCTCAATTAAAAGCTGTGATGAGCAAAAAATCGTAAAATCTAGCTTCTACTCTGTTAATGATACGTGCAACCTTAATTTTAAATATTGTGTAGGCGGTAATTTTAAAATTTTGACAGGAAGGGTTATCAATGATAATATTCACTTCAAACAAAATGATGTAAGCCTACTGCTTTATGAATACGATCAAAGAACTAAGCAACTGCAATTATTGGAAAAGCAAAATTCTGGTATTGAGGGTGTCTTTAGGTTCTTATTAACGAGAGGAAATCAATACCTGCTTAAAGCAGTTCCGAAAAACTCATTATCCGTGAGTCCAAATTATTTTGGAAACTCATTGTATTGGAACAGGGCTGAAGTTATTTCTTTCGAGGGTGATTCTATTCGAGATATCGACCTTCCTGTTCAATCATTAACAAGAACAGCTGGAACCGCTGATATAACTGGCACGGTAACAGATCAAAGAGTTCATCGTTTTAAGCCGCACACAGTTTACCTCTTAAATAATATATCGGAAATCGTAGACTACGCAAGTTGTAATGAAACTGGACGGTTTCAGTTCTCCAACCTTCCAGCTGGAAGCTATACAATGCACACTGATGTAGTAGGCCTTCCAACTAACGCTCCTACTTTCACAGTAGAACCAAACTCTGTGTTTTCTAAGTATACTATTACTATTTCAAAACAAGGTGTTTCTTATGATTCAGAGGCACTTGGAAGCAACGAAATTGAAATGGAAAATAGGCTGTCGGTATTCCCAACACCATTCGAAAATGAACTTAAAATTCAATCTAATTTTCAGCAAAGCCATTCGTTAATTATAAAAGATATCAGCGGTAAAATTGTCCATGAGGCAACCCTATTGCCTTTTTCTACGTCTGCTATAAGTACTGCGCTCTGGGAAAGAGGAGTTTATGTGGTTTATAGGTTTGACGAAAATCAAGTTGGAGAAGTAACGAAAACAATAAAACGTTAACATGCGAATAGTTGTAAAGGAAAAATTAATAAAAGCTTGTATAAAGGGAGAGCGTAAAGCTCAACAATCTCTTTATCAGTCTTGCTTTCAGCCTTTACTGAGTATTTGCATGCGTTACAAAAACAACAAAGAAGATGGCGTTGCAATTTTAAACGATGCCTTTCTGAAAATTTTAACAAACATAGAATCTCTAGATCCTAGTGTTCCTTTTGAAGCTTGGGCTAAGCGAATTACAATTAATTGTTGTATCAACGATTATAGAAAAAACCGTTCAAAGCCAAGTATTGTTTCTTATGATGATGAATATGTTAGAGAGCCTAGCATACACGCATTTGAAATTGAGGAAGAAGATCACGTTGGAATTACACTCAAAAAGCTGAAAGAGCTTTTGGCTAGGGTTCCTGCGAGTTCTCAAGAAGTGTTTCAATTATACATACTTGAAGGTTATACACATAAAGAGATTGCTGAGATTCTGAAAATTTCGGAGGGTACCTCAAAGTGGCATTTGAATAATGCAAGAGGTAAACTGAAGGAAATGATTATTGAGTCACAAAATAGAATTAGCAGAATCGCTCTATGAGCCTGAACCATATCGACAGACTTTTTAAGTCCGCATTTAGGACGGAACAGTATTCGTATAAAAGTGAATACTGGAAAGACATGGAGTCTCGTCTAGGGCCATCAAAAGGCGGTGGGGCTTTTGGTAAGTTCCTAGGAGCGGTCGTGGTGCTCATCTCGGGTTTTTCTGTCACCAGTGATCAGCTAACTATTCCTGTAACAGCAGTAATCTCAAAACCCTACGCTGAACTTCGAAGTATAAAAAACAGCTCTAACCAATTTAGTTTTCTTGAACAAAAGAATACTTTGTCCGCTACTGAAATTCCAACTCATGAACCAAACGCAAGTCAAGGCAACTCACTTAAAACTGAATCACATTTAGGTGTTAATCAAGTTTCTGAAAAATTAGAAGTTGAAACAGTTTCAGTTGCAGCTTACAATTCGGCTTCAAAAAATGATGCGTTGCATTCATCCTTGCAGCAATCAACTCAAAACGCAGAAAAAGTTGGTGCTCCAGTAGCAAGTTCTTATACTCCCACAGAAAATACCCAATCCACAAGCTTTTCAAAAATTAACTCTGCCCAAATAGCTAGTATTAACTTCAAAACTTCGCAAGAAGAGCTCGATGGACCACTTGCGAATGGAACGGAGTTTGGAGCTAAAATTAAACAAAGCGGACTTACTCAATATTTTATTCAAGGAGGGGCTTATTATTTGCAGTTAGACCCAGATATTGTAGATCAAAACAATATTCCAGAAGATTTTGAAAAAGAGTTCAAATCATTTAGCATGAGCGGCGCTGAAGTGCTGGTTGGAACAAAACGAAGAGGGTTTAAAGTGGCTACAGGTATAGGTATTTCTTCCATTTCAAAAACGTTTTCCTATAAATTCAGCGAAGAAAATATAATTACCACAGAAAATATAAGTTCAACTACTTATCTCGATAATGTCGATAGTTCATTCTCTCATTACGAAGTTAACGAGTTTGATAATGGCTCAAGCTCAAACTTCGATATTGCTGGGGCGGTCTATAATGTAGACTCGAACTTTGTTACTGTGTCAGATACAACGCTGACAAGTTCTAAAGAGGTTACAAACAACAATATCGCAATTGCTTATCAACTTAATTATATAAATATTCCACTTCAAGTTGGATATGAAATTGAAATTGAGCGATTTTTTATAGACATAAACGCCGCATTGCAACTGGGCATTTTAAGTAGCTATAACGGTTTTAAATATAATGATAGAGCAGAAGGGTCAAAAACAATAATTACCTCAAAAGACCTCAATCCGGTTACCCTTAGTTATACTGTTGCTTTAGGAGCTGGTTATAATATTACTCCAACCATTTCGGTTATAGCCCAACCCGTTTACTCAAGTACGCTAGTTGGAGCATTTAAAAACATCAAGCCAAACAATATTTCTGGCTTAGGCGGAAAATTAGCACTTAGATATCAGTTTTAAAAACCTAAAAGTCAGCTGATTCTATTTTTATTTTAAAAAAACCAAACCTTTTACAATCTTGCGGTCATTCTAACACAAGACGTCTAATTCCTTTATTTATTCAAAATTAAAATCTAACAAAATGAAAACTCTTAACACATTATTTTTAACCTGTATTCTGTCGCTTGGCTTTTACACAGCGTCGGCACAATTCAACGTTTCGATTTCTGGAAGCGTATCCAATATGAGCGCTGGAGACTCAGTTACTATTTATGCAGACACACTAGGAGGAGTATTTAGCTTCTCGAACGCTCAAGCATTAGCAGTTGGGCCAAATGGAAGTTATTCTATGGGCATTACCGCTTATGGTACTCAAACCTATTGGGTTTGGATGGTGAACTGCAAGAACGACACTCTTGTTGATAGTTTAATGATTACCAGACAACGCCCACAAGCTGTTGTAAATTTCAATTACTGCAACAGTGCAACTCCAGCAGCCTATTCAACTGTTTCAGGAATCGTTTATACAAATGGATCTGGGTTTGCTGCAGCTGGAAAAGTGCTTTTAATTAAAAAAGATAGCGCAACCTTAACCTCTGTTGACACCTTCAACATTGGTCAAAGGGGGGTTTATACGTTTACCATTATGGATAGTAACTATCAGTACTTAGTTAAGGCTATTCTTGATAATACCGACCCTAACTACGCATCTAATTTACCTACGTATGCTGATAGTGCATTGAATTGGTCAGGAGCCGCAATTATTCCACGTGGCGGCAATCAAACGCACATTAAAAATATTTGGTTGAACGCCGGAACAAACGCAGGCGGACCTGGTTTTGTGGGTGGTTTAGTTTCTCAAGGAGCAAATAAAACGAGTGCTGCTGGAGATCCAGTGGAAGGCGCTCAAGTAATGTTGCTTCAAAACAATAAGCCGATAGCTTATACTTTTTCTGATGCACAAGGGAAGTTTGGAATTGGCAATTTAGCTTACGGAACTTATACTGTTTATACAGAGGTGGTGGGCTTGCCAACACTTACCGCAGATGTAACTATTAATGCGGACAAAGAAAAAGAAGAAGGCGTAACGGTTACGATAAACTCTTCAGGTGTTACAACTGATGTTGAAGTAGTTGCAAGCATAAATGAATCGATTTCAGGAGCATGGAAAGGATTTCCAAACCCAGTTAGCGAGAACTTAACAATTAGCTTCGGAAGTGTTGTTGAAGGTGCTGAAATCTCAATAATTGACATTAGCGGAAAAACAATGGAAACTATTAATACTCAGAATAGCTCAGAAATTTCAATTCCGATGTCTCATTTGAATAGTGGCACTTATTTCATTCAGGTTCAAACTGATGCTGCTTCAAAAACTTTTAAAGTTTCAAAACACTAGTCTCTTGGTTCAAAAATTTAGATATATCATCCTTTTATTAATGATTGGGGGTAGCCTGCAGGCTACTCCCGTCGTTATTAAAGGTTTAGTAACTAATAACTCAGTTCCTGCAACTAGAACTTGGGTACGCGTCCAGTACACTCAATTGGGAGATACTGCAGTTATGACCGATACTCTTGGGAATTATGAAGTTACTATTAACCCTCGCCTTATACGCGGATCAGTAACAGCTAGCTTTATCGATACGTGTCGAAGAGATAGCATCGGCGATACTAAACCTTTTGATACTTCAACCACTCCAACAATTATTATAAATCTGAATGGGTGCATTCCTAGCGGTTTGACCTTAGGGGGATTCGTTCAAAACATTCCTAATCCATATACTAATCCAGTACATGTGCTCTACAGCTTTAATCAATTTCAATCTCAAGATACACTTGAAGTAGATTCTACAGGTAGTTATTCTAAAACTATTCAAAGAACCACACCAGGTTTACTTGAATACAGGCTTATTGACTGCAATTCCATCTTAATACAGGATTCTATATTTTATAACGTTCAAGATACAATAATCAAAAACTTCGATTATTGCGCTGTCCCAATCAACTCGTATTTCGGTATTGTAAGGCTAAACGGAGCTCCTACTTCTCCAAATCAATGTGCTTTGCTTCTCTATGAATACAATGTCGCTGATCAAGCTATGACTTTTAAAGACACGGTCCGCATCAATTCTGGCGGTCGGTTTTCATTTCCTAATAATAGTGGTTCCGATTATTTGTTAAAGGTAGTTCCAACGTCAAATCAACAGGGATTTTCGGCCACCTACTACCCCTCTGGGTATTCATGGGCAAAAAATAGCTTAGTAATTGGGCCACATCTTTCTGATTCAACTGCACTAATAATTGATTTAAATCAAAACCAATCCAACCAAAACGGAAATGGAATTATAGCAGGTGAATTGAGAGTAGATGATAATTTAAACGTGCTTGGATACAATGGAACAGGCATTCACCTTCTCGATAAAAACGAAAGACCAATTGATTATCAATTTGCTGACGCCAGTGGAAATTTTAGGTTTGAAAACCTCACTTCTGGTGATTATTATGTTTGGTTCGATCAGTGTGGAATTCCAACAGAGCCAATTCCCGTAACGATTTCAAATACTAACGAAAAAGTAGATGGGCTTATTATTACCGCAAATCAGTTGGGAATAAGCTATGACAATTTTGTATCAATAGCACCTATAACTGATGATATACAGCATATCAACGCCTACCCTAATCCCTTCTCGCGCCAACTAAAACTGCACGGTTCGACTAACGCCGAAGTTGTAGTTTTTAACTTATATGGACAACCTATTACCAACTTTAACTTGACAGAAAATGAAACCCGAATCATTGATACAACAGCTTGGGCTGAAGGTTTCTATTTGATAAATGTTCATTCTAAACATGGCGATTATAGTATAAAGCTACTTAAAGACTAAAAGGAAGTAAAATCCTAAATGAACCCTAAACCGCAGCTTATAGAAGCCTGTAAAAAAGGCGATAGAAAAGCTCAAGAAGAGCTTTATAAGCAATGCTTTAGCCCATTAATTAGTATTTGTTTTCGGTTTGCAAATAATAAAGATGATGCGGCCATCTTATTAAACGAGGCCTTTTTTAAAATTCTTCAAAATTTTGAAAAGCAAAACCCAAATATTCCATTTATGGCTTGGGCAAGAAGAATTACCGTTAATCATTGCATTAACGAATATCGAAAAGACAAAACCAGAAAAAAATATATAGAAACTACCGATGATGAAACATTATCTCGCCACTCGGATTTAGAAATTGATTTAGACGATTCGGGAGAGTATTCCGCTGAGGTTTTAGAAATTGTAAAAAAAGAAATATTGAACCTTCCAGCAACTACGCAAGAAGTGTTTCAACTTTTTATCCTTGACGGTCTGTCGCACAAAGAAATCGCTGATAGCCTTGGAATGCAAGAAGGAACATCAAAGTGGCATGTTAACAATGCTCGAAAAAAATTAAAAGAAGTACTAAAGGGAACATTAAAAATAATTTCAAGTCTAGTATTATGATGGATAAAGACATAGACGAAATATCAAGGTCAGCATTTCCTGATGGAGATGTAGCATTTGATGCCAAATATTGGAATCAAATGGGTGCTATGATAGATCAGCGAAAAAAGAAGCGAGGATTCATTTTCTGGTGGGGAAAAGGAGGTGCATTAATTCTACTAATAGGCGGATTATTAGCTTATACCTCTTTAAATAATAACGCATCACGTTTAGATAAAACTGAAGAAAAAACAGCAACTTTATCCGGTACTTCAATCCTTACTTCAGAAACAAAAAAGCTATCAGATTCAAATCTTGAGCAAATAGAGAGTTCCATCGCTCTAAACTCCAATTTGATTGATGTAAATACTTCTTCAAATACAGAAAATAATTCTGAAGTAACTGCAGCGCCCACTGAAACTAATGTAAAAACAGTTCTGGCAAACCAAAAACAAATCGCTCCAGAAAACAAGATTGCACCAGTCCCTGTAATGCTTGATTATTCGAATTCGGCTAAATCAATTAACGGCAATATTGAAGTTTCTAAGGACCAAAACACTACCTCGGTTTCAGAAAAAGTGGTTTCAGGTGCAGCCCAAAGAAGCGTAGGCAGAAAACCAGAAAACAATTCGGATCGAACTGTTATGGCTGCTGGGCAAATGCAAAACAAAGCAGAAAACAATACTGCTAATATTGTTGCCGAACCGTCACTGGTAAATAAAAATCTAGAAATAGATGCTATAAATCCTTTAAAGTCAGGATTAATTCCATTGGGTTTCAACAGGTTTGATTTATATAAAATGCCAATAGACTCAAGTTTCAAAAAAGATCTAACTGAGTTTAACGAAGCGGTAGAAAGCGGTTCTAAGTTAAGGTATTTTCTTGAGCCTGTTGTTGGTTTTAATAGTTCTTACAGAACAGTTAATGCCGAAAGTCAAATCGATAATTCAACTTTTAATCTGGATTATAAACCAACTCAGGAGGTTCAATTAGGATTAAACCTTGGGGCAAAATACGGTAACTTTTTTGGTGCGCTTGGTCTTCATTTCAACCATATTCAAAGTACCATAGATGTCAGCGAAACTGAATTGGCAACGCAAACGGGGCAAAGCATTGCCGAGCGTACTATTGTCGATCAAATCGATAGCGTTCTTATTAAAACCCCTGTTATTAAGGTGCCTTCTGGCTCCGATTTCGTTTTTCAAAAAGGTGCACCCCAATATAACATTGACACTACACTTATTACGGTTTACGATACTACAACAACAACTTCTAATGTTGAGAAGGCAACTAATTCTGAATTGAGTTATAGGCTTCAGTACGTATGCCTACCTATGCAAATTGGTTATGAATTTCCTATCAAGAGCTTTTTCATTGGAGCGGGTTTAGGATTCGATTTAGGATTCTTAATCAACAGTAAAGGCAAACTTTTCGACCCTGAATTGAACCAAATAGTAACAGTTACTTCGAGTGATTTAGTAAATAAAACAACCCTTGCATATAACCTTCAATTTGCCTTTGGGTATCACATTAAACCTAACTTGTCCATAGCAATACGACCTAATTTAAGGCAACAAGTCATAAGCCCCTTTAAAAACACAAACCTTCCAAATACAAGACTTGGGGGTTTTGTTGGGTTACGCTATGATTTTTAACTAAAAGTTTAAGGTAGGAATGTAAACCCCTTCCGCCTCGTGCCACAGCACCTTCCCCGTAGGGAAGGATTAACAATGAGTCATTAAATGTCGAAAGTAATTCCCTGTGCTAAGGGTAATTCGGTAGAATAGTTAATGGTGTTAGTTTGCCTACGCATGTATGCTTTCCATGCATCAGAGCCTGATTCTCGACCACCACCAGTTTCTTTTTCACCTCCAAACGCTCCGCCTATTTCAGCGCCAGAGGTTCCAATATTTACATTGGCAATACCACAGTCTGAGCCTGATGCAGATAAAAAGCGTTCTGCTTCTCTCATGTTGGTTGTCATAATTGCAGAAGAAAGGCCTTGTTTAACACCGTTTTGAATAGCAATAGCTTCTTCTAGTTCACTGTATTTCATTACATACAAAATAGGAGCAAAAGTTTCATCCTGAACAATCTGAAACTCATTATTGGCCTCAGCAATTGCAGGCTTTACATAGCATCCACTCTCATAACCCTCACCAGAAAGTACTCCACCTTCTACCAATAGTTTTCCGCCAGCTTGCTTCACTTGTTCAATGGCATTAGAGTACGCCTTTACAGCATCAGTATCAATAAGTGGCCCAACATGATTGTTGGTATCCAATGGATTCCCAACTCGCAATTGCTTATAAGCTGAAGTTAGCTTTTCTACCACTTCATTGTAGACACTATCGTGGATAATTAAACGTCGAGTAGATGTACAACGTTGACCTGCGGTTCCTACAGCGCCAAATACAGCGCCAATAACGGTAATATTAATGTCCGCCTCGGGAGTGATAATTATAGCGTTATTTCCTCCTAATTCAAGCAAGGAACGTCCAAGGCGTTTTGCTAGCTCAGCACCAACAATTTTACCCATTCTGATAGATCCAGTTGCCGAAACCAATGGAATTCTTGCATCCTTAGTAATCATTTCTCCAACTTTATAATCACCATTAATTATACAGCTAAGTCCTTCAGGTAAATCATTTTCTTTAATTACCTCAGCAAATAAATTTTGACAAGCTACCGAACATAATGGTGCTTTTTCTGAAGCTTTCCATACGCATACATCACCACTTACCCATGCTAATGCAGTATTCCAACACCAAACGGCTACTGGGAAATTAAACGCTGAAATTACTCCCACTATTCCTAGTGGGTGATATTGCTCATACATTCTGTGCCCTGGTCGTTCTGAGTGCATGGTTAGGCCATACAGTTGTCTAGAAAGACCGACTGCAAAATCACATATGTCAATCATTTCTTGGACCTCACCCAATCCTTCTTGGTATGATTTACCCATTTCGTAGGTCACTAACATGCCCAACGCTTCTTTCTTTTCACGCAATTTATCTCCAAAAAGACGAACGATTTCACCGCGTTTTGGTGCAGGCATTTCACGCCAAACTTTAAAAGCAGCCTCAGCCGACTGAATTACTTTTTCATAATCAGTTGGAGTAGTAACCGAAACCTTACCTATAAGCTGCCCATCTATAGGAGAGTAAGAAGAAATGTATTCTGAATTTGAAAACCATGAATTACCCGTGCTTGTACCTTCATTAATTTTCTCAATTCCTAATTCTTTGAGAGTAGTTGAAATGTCCATTCTATTCTGATTTTTTTTCAGTTTTTTCCGAAGTTCTTTCTAGTTCGTCTGCGATAATCTCCTCTTCAATGTCAGTCATTTGGCCTTCTTTTTCTGCTTGCGTTGCATGCATAAATCGGCTGGTGGTTTTTAATATTCCTGGTAATGACTCTTGTTTATCTCTCGTCATTAAAGCTAAGGTCATAATTCCGCTGCTAATCAAAATCATGTACAACAATATCCCATTGTCAAAGTAAGAAATCGCATATTCTGAAGGAATACTAAAGAAAAGCATAATGGTAATCAAACCACGAGGCGAAACAAACAAGGAGGGTAGCATAAAGCTATTGGCGATAAACCGGAAAAATAAATACCGAATGATAAAGAGAACCCCCAGAAATATCAAAGCAAGTATTAAAACCTCTAAGTTAACGAGCGAGGCAATTGCGATACTCTCTCCAAAAACAACAAAAAAGAAAGTGCGCACCACAAAAGAAGTTTCGAGCGTGATCACTTTGAAATAATGCAGGGTGTCTACTATTTTTTCATCGCTAATGTGTTTCTTCATAAAGCCTCTAAAAAATAATTTGTGGTTATTAATTAGCAAGCCAAAAAACAAAATGATCAAAAGGGAGCTTATGTGCATCAACTTACCAAGCGCATACAACATCATAAGCACCGAAATAAGAAGAAACAGTTTTGTAGATGTGGTTATTTTTTGAAATACATAAGTAAGTACGTAGCTTAACACAACTGCTACAACAAGTGTTAATCCAATATTTAAGAAGATTCCTCCGGCCACATTTTGTCCTTCAGGCGCATTAAACCCTTGTAAAGCAAAGTAGAAGGACATTATACCGAGAATATCCGAAAAAGTCGACTCATAAATCAAAAACTCTTTGTTTTCTTCATCTAAATTAACAACACTTGGAATTACAATTGCACTGCTGGTAATGGAAAGTGGAATAGCGTAAATCAACGCACTATTAAATTCGGCTACAAAAAAGTATTGAATTAAAAAAGTAAAGGCTGCAGAGGTTACTGTAAGTGCAAGTAAGGCAACGGTAAATGACTTCCATATTATTGGCCATTTCTCTTTTGATAGTTCAAGGTCTAAGGCAGCTTCTAAAACAATCATCACCAAACCCACAATCCCCAGAAACTCAAGAATTGGAAACCAATCGGTATTCTGTGCTGGATGGTCAAAATAACTAAGGGTCTGTGTAATTAAAATTCCAGTACCTATCAGCATAATTACTGAAGGAATATTGGTTTTTTTAGCCAAGACATTGTACAAGTAGGAAACAATGACTAAGCCACACAGTACAATTATTAGAATATAAGAATTGATGCCCATTACTTGCCTATCTCCCCCTCTATCATTACAGGAATACTAGTTGCAATTTGCCGAGCTAAATCAGGCATATTCTCTACTATAATTTCCTTTTGACTATTTACCATACTCGAAAAATACGTTTTTGCTACTCCCGAATAAATTTCGAAACCATGCGTGTATATAGAATAATGAACCTTAATCTCTCTTTGGTACTCGTCTCCTTCAAATGCTCTAAAATCTAAACCAGCCATAGGCCCAACATCAAACTGATTAACAAATACGTAAAGCACAGATCCGTATTTTCCATGCAAATAGTTGAATAGGCTAGAGTCGGTAATTGTCCTTGCCATAAACCGTTCTTTACCATCGTTTTCACTCACTATTTGACCGTTTTTCATGGTAGTTCCGTGGGGCTTTTCGTCTTCGGGTTTTCTTTTTTTCAACTTTGGAAGATTCACTTTCTTGGGTGCTTCTTCCACTTCGACAGGCAAAATACGATAATCTTTTCCCGATTTCCCGTAAATGGTATACAAGTCTTTTCTTCGATCCTCATCGTCAACTAACATTCGAATTACTCGGTATTTTGCGTCAGTTTCTATAAATAGTAAATTGTCTAAGCCTGTTCTAAAATTACCAACTATTTGCTTGTAGGTTGTGCCATCGGTTTGCCCAATACTTCGATCAATACTAGACTTGTACATCATGGGCTCAAAAGGAACCAATAGTAAAGTAGGTTTATTACTACGTGTCCAAACTGTGTCATTTTTAAATAGAGCTACCTTATTCTCAAAGGCTCGCATAGTCTCACTTTGGGCTGAAACTAAGCCTGAAATTAAGAAGCTTGCTGAAAGTAAACTAAACTTAAGAATATTTGAAAAATTCATATGCTAAAAATAGATGGCTTAATCAAGCACTGTGCCTAATTCCATTCATTTTTGTACACAGCAAGTTGTTGCTTTTTCCTATTCTCGAATTATTATTTAAAAATGAGTTTGTATACGTCGTTTCCGTTTGCAAAAACAAATAGGGTAAGCAATAACACGATACCAACCATCTGAGCGTATTCCAAAAACTTTTCATTTGGTTTTCGCCCAGTTATCATCTCGTATAAGGTAAACATTACGTGCCCGCCATCTAAGGCTGGAATTGGCAGTAAATTTAATACCGCTAACATTATACTCAAGAATGCGGTTAGGTTCCAGAATGTTTGCCAATCCCAAACAGGAGGAAATAGGTTGCCGATAGCGGCAAAACCCCCGACACCTTTATAAGCCCCAGTGCTTGGAGTAAATATTAATTTGAGTTGTCTTATATAGCCGCTTAGCTGCGCTCCAGCTTTTCCGATACCGGCTGGAATCGCTGCAAAAAGACCGTATTCAGTTGTACTTAGCTGATAGTAGCCCAACTTTTGGAGATCTTCCAATCCTAACAAGGAATTTAAAACGCCTATTTGCCCTTTTTCATTAATAGCTACATTAATATCCATAGGAGTTCCATCGCGCTTAACAGTTAGGGCTACTTGTTGACCTGCAAAATCTTTCAGTGCAGTTTTATATTCATCGAAATACTTGTATTTAGTTCCATTTATCGCGACAATCACGTCCTTGGCCATTAATCCAGATGATTTGTTGTGGCTGTTTTCAGGAACTTTCCCGATAATGAAAGGCATACGATACATAAACAACATCTTCTTTTCGTTATCGATTAAGGTTTCGATAAAGTTTTCTGGAATAGTTAACGCCTCTCTCGAACCATTACTGCGCTGAACGTTCACTATTCCCCCATAAAGCATCTCACCAGTGATACCAGAAAACTTTTCTATTTTTTTTCCATTGATATCAATGATTTTATCGCCATTTTGAAACCCAATGTCAGTTGCTAAAGAATCCACAATCCACATACCGTCGGATAAATTCTCATTTGGCAAGTATTTTTCGCCCCATGTAAATAGCACCAAAGAGTGTATAACCATAGCAAGAATTACATTCACGGTAACACCGCCTAATAGAATTATAAGCCTTTGCCAGGCTGGTTTACTTCTAAACTCCCAAGGTTCTGGGTCGTTTTTCAGCTGATCAGTATCCATTGACTCGTCTACCATTCCGGCTATTTTTACATAACCTCCAAGCGGAATCCAACCAATGCCATATTCTGTTTCACCTTTTTTGAACTTGAAAAGTGAAAACTTCCAATCAAAAAACATGTAGAACTTTTCCACCCTGGCGCCAAATAGTTTGGCTGGGATAAAATGCCCCAATTCGTGCAATACCACCAAAATGGATAAACTCAATAAAAATTGAGCGGTCTTAATTACTATTTCTTCCATGTTTTTTTGTTTGAGCCCGCAAATTTGCGCATTTGGGCTTCGCTGGCGAAATTATCTTTACAGAATGTGGTCGTGGTAGGATAAAAAAGGTTAATATCAAACACTTAAGACCAGTTCTTGAGCACGAATACGTGCCAATTTATCGGTCTGAACATAATCTTCGTAACTCGGTTTAGCCACGAAATCAACCTTTTCCATTGTCTGCTGATTGATATCTGCAATATCCAAGAACTTAATTTTGTCCTCCAAAAATGCCTGCACCGTAACTTCATTCGCTGCATTAAGCACACACGCAGCGTTTCCTTTTCTATCCAGGGCTTGGAAGGCTAAGTCTAAATTCTTAAACGTTTTTCGATCGGGTTGTTCAAAAGTCAAGTTTGGATAATCCATAAAATTAAACCTGGGAAAATCGCTAAAAATTCGATTTGGGTAAGCTATGGCATACTGAATTGGTAGCTTCATATCTGGCAATCCCATTTGGGCTTTCATACTGCCATCTTCAAACTGAACGATAGAATGAATAATGGATTGTGGGTGCACGATTACATCAATTTGAGAGGGTTCTAATGCAAATAACCATTTCGCCTCAATTACCTCTAAGCCCTTATTCATAAGGCTTGCAGAATCAATTGTGATTTTTGCCCCCATTTCCCAATTGGGATGTTTTAGTGCTTGCGCTTTGGTAACTAATTTAAGATCATCGGTCGTTTTACCTCTAAAAGGCCCGCCCGATGCGGTCAAATAAATCTTTTCGATCTTGTTATGAAACTCACCCGCTAAGCATTGGAAAATTGCCGAATGTTCCGAGTCTACAGGGTAAATGTTAACGCCTTTTTCGCGCGCTAATTGGGTTACGATTTCACCAGCAACAACCAGAGTTTCTTTATTGGCAAGGGCAATACTTTTTCCGGCATTAATTGCCGCTAGAGTTGGTTTTAATCCAGCATAACCCACAAGAGCAGTTAACACAACATCAATTTCACTCATTTCAACAACCTGCGAAAGTGCATCTGCGCCAGCAAAAACTTTTATATCATCTTCCCACAGCGCATCTTTTACCTCTTGAAATTTTGATTCATCGGCAATAACTACTGCATTGGGTTTGAATTTTTTAGCTTGTTCTATTAAAAGCTTGCTGTTTCGGTTTACGGTTAACACCTCAACAACAAATTTGTCAGCATGCGCCTCAATAACTTCTAAGGCTTGTGTACCAATACTTCCGCTTGAACCAAGAATGGCAATTCCTTTAGGTTTTTCTTCTTCCATAACATGAACAAAAGTAAGTTTTTGAATAAGCGTCAAATCAAGTATTTCTGTGCCATTAAAATAAAATCCGAATACTTTTGTTCTTAGATGCTTATGCGACTTATTCCCTTCATACTATTTGTATTTGTTTCCATTGTTTCCAACGCACAATCGGTGCCTATTGGCCAATGGCAAGATCAACTTACTTACAGCAATGTTCCTTTTGTGAGTTTAGCAAATGGAAAGGCATATGCAGCGGCAGAAAGTGGCTTGTTTTCGGTAGACCCATCGGAAAACTCAATAAGCCGCCTAAGCACCATTAACGGACTTTCAAACATTAAGGCAACCGCACTAGGTAGCTCCTCAGAGAGCGCCCCTTTATTTGTGGGTTATGAGGACGGAGTAATAGATGTCGTTTCCGGTAGTTCCATTTCTCCTGTTGTTGACATTAGACGATCAAATATTATTGGAAACAAACAGGTGAATCATTTCAACTTTTACACAAATGAAATTTGCTTTGTAAGCACTGGGTTCGGAATTTTACAATACGATTTGCTTAAAAACGAAATCAAAGAAACTTTTTTAATTGGTGAAAATGGAAGTTATGTTTTCGTGAACTCTAGTACTGTTTTTGAAGGTGCCTTATGGGCCGCAACAAACTCTGGAGTATACAGCGCGAACATGTCTGACGATTTGTTTGACCCTGCCAGCTGGATAAAGGATCAAAGCTTAAATGACAGTGTGACCACCTACAACAATATAACTACTTACCAAAATACCTTACTGGTGAACAGATACCAAGAAGGTTTTAGAAATGACCAATTGTTGCTCTACAACGGCAGCTCTTGGGATACAATTCTAGATGAAAACCCAGAATCATTTAGAGGTTTAAAAGCTGTTGGCGAGCTACTAGTTGTAGCCAATAGTACTAGTGTTGAGGTGTATAGAAATGGCGATTTCACCAATCAAGTTCAGCGCTTATTTGCAATAGATGAACAGGGAATTTTGCCCCGTTCGGTTGCCTACAGTGCTGCTGGACATATCTGGACAGGAACGTTTGATAAAGGTTTGATTCAGAGTAGAAGTGCTTTTGATAACGACCAGTACTTAATTCCTGGACCAGTATCCACAAAGGCATTTCGGTTAAACTATTCCTTCGATGAAATTTTTGTAAGTGGTGGTGGAAATTCAGACATTCAAGTGCGGACAAATACAAGAGCAGAAGTGTCAAAGTTTGATGGTACAGACTGGACCTTATACTACTCAGAAACAATTAGTGCATTAGATAGTCTTGAGGATATTCTAAACACCGCCTTTAACCCTATAATACCCACTCAATTTGCCGCGGCAAGTATGAATAACGGCCTCATTATATTTGATAATGATGAGATAGAGGTTGTTTACAATGCAGAGAACAGCCCACTAGAATCAATATCTGGAGCTGATGCCACTTTTGTGACCGGGGTCCAATACGACGCCAATGGAAATTTATGGATTTCGAATAGTATTACTGGCAGCCCATTAAAAGTGCTTACAGCAGAAAATGAATGGATAACGTTTGCCAGTAATACTGGAGATGCTCCAAAAACAAATCAGCTTTTAGTAACGGGCAATAATCAGGTGTGGCAAATAAGACCCGGAAACGGAATCTATATACTAGGACATAATGGTACGCTTAACAACTTTAATGATGATGACCTTCTGTTGCTTCAAGAAGGCGCAGGGAACGGAAAGTTAACGAGCAACGATGTAACTGCTATGGCTGAAGACGCCGATGGAAATGTTTGGGTGGGAACAAACATTGGCCTTACCGTTTATTATAATGCTGCAAATATTTTAGACGTAAACTCTTTTGATGGCTCTGAAATTCTTATTACACAAGATGGCCAAACACAAGTATTGTTTGAAAATCAGTTCATTACGGATATAGTTGTCGATCCTGCCAATCGTAAATGGTTTTCTACAAGAGGAGCTGGAGTATACTTAATGTCGGCCGATGGCACCCAAGAGCTCGCCCATTTTACCGCCGAAAACTCTCCCTTGTATTCCAATAATGTAAATAGCTTAGCGATTCTGCCTAAAACGGGGGAACTGTTTATGGGTACAGAGCAAGGAATTATTAGCTACCGCAGTGATGCTACTATTGGCAATGAAGATCTTGAAGAATTATTGGTTTTTCCAAACCCTGTACCGCCAAATTATAGTGGTAGTGTTGGTATTTCTGGGCTAACGAATAATGCTGAAGTTATTATTTCAGATGTTGGTGGATCGGTTGTTCAGCGACTTACCAGTAATGGTGGTCAAGCAGTTTGGAACCTACTTAATCTTAACGGCTCTCCAGTTCAAAGCGGGGTTTACTTGGTTTATGTAGTCTCTGAAGAAGGCGACCAAAAAGCTGTTTCTAAAGTGCTTGTGGAGCGATAAAAACTAAAATCACGATACACTTCTCTTCTGTTTTTCCTATTAAAAGGTTTGCTGTCAAGCGGAGAATCCCAATAACGAAAGTGAGTTCTCAACACAGGCATTTCAACTAATAAAGTCACCGTCATTCCAGAAAGCCTGTCCCGATTTTGTTTCGGGAATTAGTTGAACTTATCGACACCGTAGATTTAGAAAAACTTCTATCCAGAATCTAAGAACAGCCGAGAATTCTTTCGGTAAAAGGAGATTCCATATAACAGATTCGTAACGATTAGTTACCTAAATCGGCTCATCTCTATTTACGGAATGGCGTTGTTTTAAAATGTGTTTGGTAAAACTTGGACTTACGCCCTAGCTTCTATCAATAAGCCTTTGTACTCTTGGATTTCTTCCAAGTTCAATGGATTATCTGCTTTTGACATAAGCATCAATAAATACTCAAAGCTCGTTTCATCGTCTTCGCTTCTTTCTTCAAATACATCAATATCAAAAGTTTTGTTTTCCTGAATGTACTCATAAACAAATCGCGTAACCTTAGTTAAAGTAGGGTTTCCGGCCGCTTTGAATACTTCGCGCAATTCGATCAACGCAGTGATTAATTTTTCGCTTTCGAATCCTTCTTTCTTGTAAATCTTAAGTACGCTATCGAGTTCTTTCATGTCAAAAATTTGAATGGCAAAATTAGCATTCTAGGGCTTTATACAGTGGATAATAATTGGGTTTTTTAGGTTGGTTGTTTCCTCTCAGAAAGCTCATCCTTTTCCTCTTCCTGTTTTGGGTAGAATTTGCTTTGGAATACCGCAACTGAAATAACACCCGTAGAAATTGCGGTATCGGCAATATTAAAAACGGGCCTAAAAAACATATACGAATCTCCACCTACAACCGGAAACCAATCAGGATAAGTGCCCGAGGTTAGCGGAAAGTAAAGCATGTCGACTACTTTGCCATACATTAAGCTAGAATAACCACCAGCTTCTGGCATAAACGAAGCAATTTGATGGTAGGAATCGTTGAACCATATGCCGTAAAAAACAGAGTCTACAATATTGCCCAATGCGCCAGCGAAAATCAAAGCCACGCAAACTATTAGTCCTGAATGTGTTTCTTTTCTTCTCAATAAATAAATGAGGTAATACAAAATGCCAAAAACAGCCACTACTCTAAAAGAGGTAAGAAATAGTTTGCCGTATTCTCCAGCGAATTCCATTCCGAAAGCCATGCCGTTGTTCTCGGTAAAATGGATGTAAAACCAGTTACCCGCAATTTTGTACTCCTGACCTAAATACATGCTCGTTTTAACCCAAAACTTGCTCCACTGATCAATAGCGATTACGCCTATTGAAATAATTAGTGCTATTATGGTTTTTCTATCCATTTCCTAAATAAAAAAGCCCTTCTATCCCAATATATAAGGACGAGAGGACTTTAACAGTTCAAATTTGTTTTGTTTTTACTTCTGTTGAGCCATTTTAGCCTCAATACTTAAGGTTGCATGCGGCACAGCTCTTAGTCGCTCTTTTGGAATCAACTTTCCAGTAACACGGCAAACTCCATAAGTTTTGTTTTTAATCCGGTTTAAAGCAGCTTCAAGATGGCTAATAAATTTTTGCTGCCTTAATGCCAATTGAGCCGTTTCTTCTCTAGACAAAACCTCTGAACCATCTTCCATCATTTTAAAGGTAGGAGAGGTGTCATCAGTTCCGTGATCATCTTTGTGGTTCATAGTCGTTGAAAGGTCTTCGAGGTCTTTATGAGCCCCTACTAACTTTTCATCTATAAGTGCTTTGAATTCTGCTAATTCAGCATCTGAATATCTTGTTTTATCGTCTGCCATAATAATCGGTATTAAATTTTTTCTATTTCTAATTGTGTCGCTAGGCCTTCTTCTAACTCAACTTCTTGTCCGTTTGGCAAAGGGCTATCCGAGAAGTTTAATTTGTCTGTAAGCGTCTCTGTGCGAATATAATCGAAATTGTTTTTGACTGCTGATTGCAAAATTTCATTTTTTGCAATATTCACATTAATTCTATCGGTAACCTCAAAGCCACTTTCTTTTCTTAGGTTTTGAATCCTATTTACCAATTCTCTTGCTAAGCCTTCAAAGTGCAGCTCTTCACTTATATTTATGTCTAAAGCTACCGTTATTTTTCCGTCCGATGCTACTGACCATCCTGGAACGTCTTGAGAAGTAATTTCAACAGCATCTTTGGTAAGCTCTAATTGCTCTCCGTTCAATTCTAGCGCTATCTTTCCGGTAGTTTCTAATTCGTTTATCTCTTCTTGGCCAAATTGCATTATCAAACCTGCCAATTGCTTCATTTGTTTTCCAAATTTGGGCCCAAGCACTTTAAAATCGGGCTTGATTTGTTTAACCAACAAATTGTTGTTTGGATCGATAATCTCAATTTCCTTGATGTTTACCTCACCACAAATCAACGGCTCTACTAACTTCAACTGTGCTTTAAAACTGTCTTCCAATGCTGGAACCATAACGCGCTGCAAAGGCTGACGCACACGAATCGATTCTTTTTTTCTTAAGGCTAAAATCAACGAAGAGGTCTTTTGGGCAATGGCCATTCTTTCTTCCAAAGCCTCGTCTTGATGCTTGGAATTTACACTGGGAATTGTGGTATGATGCACCGATAAAACGTCCTTCTTTCCAGCTACTGAATTAAGGTCGCGGAACAACTGATCGCAATAAAAAGGCGCTACAGGACTTGCTAAAATCGCTACCGTTTCCAAGCATTGATACATAGTTTGGTAAGCCGAAATTTTATCTGCCTCGTACTCTCCTCTCCAAAATCGCTTACGACACAAACGCACCCACCAATTGGAAAAATCATCTACCACAAATTCCTGAATCAGTCGAGTTGCTTTTGTAGGTTCATAGTCATCCATGGATTCCTTCACCTTTTCTATCAGCGTGTTCAGTCGAGAAATAATCCAACGATCAATCTCGGGCCGATCGGTCATTTCAATTTCTTTCTCATCATAGGAGAATCCATCAACATTAGCGTACAAAGCAAAAAATGCATACGAATTATGGAGTGCTCTAAAAAACTTGCGCTGTACTTCGGTAATTCCTTCTAAATCAAACTTCAAATTGTCCCAAGGTTGAGCATTTGAAATCATGTACCAGCGCGTTGCATCTGGGCCGTACTTATCTAAGGTCTTAAAAGGGTCAACTGCGTTGCCTAATCGTTTAGACATTTTTTGACCGTTTTTATCCAACACCAATCCGTTCGAAACCACGTTTTTGTAGGCTACAGAATTTTTTGTCATTGTGGCTATGGCATGCAGGGTAAAGAACCAACCTCTAGTTTGATCTACACCTTCAGCAATAAAATCAGCCGGATAGTTTTCCTCAAACTTCTCTTTGTTCTCAAATGGGTAGTGCCACTGAGCATAAGGCATGGAACCCGAGTCGAACCAAACATCAATCAGATCACTTTCGCGTTTCATTGGATTACCCTCAGCATCGACCAAAATAATGGTATCGACAATGTGTTTGTGCAAGTCAATCTGATCGTAGTTTTCTTCAGACATATTTCCTGCCTCGAAACCCGCAAGCGGATTCTGCTCGGCTGTCATTACACCAGCTGCAATTGACTTTTCAATTTCCGTTTTAAGCTCCTCAACCGAACCAATTACTTTCAGTTCCGTTTTCTTTTCGTTCATCCAAATCGGAATAGGAATTCCCCAGAATCGAGACCTTGAAAGGTTCCAGTCTTGCAAGTTTTCCAACCAGTTTCCAAAGCGACCTTCGCCTGTTGAGGCCGGTTTCCAGTTGATTTTTTTATTGTTTGCAATCAAATCATCCTTAACGGCTGTTGATTTTACAAACCAAGAATCTAAAGGATAATACAAAACGGGTTTGTCTGTTCTCCAACAATGTGGATAGCTGTGTTCGTACTTCTCTACTTTAAACGCACGATTTTCTTCTTTTAATCGAATGGCAATTTCTACATCAACGGAACGCTCTGGCTCGTGACCAGCATCGTAATATTCGTTTTTGACGTATTTACCAGCGTACTCACCCATTTGATTAATGAACATTCCTTGCAAATCGACCAATGGAATTGAATTTCCTTCATCATCTTTTACCAAAAGAGGCGGAACACCTGCCACCTTAGCTACCATGGCATCATCTGCTCCAAATGTTGGCGCGGTATGCACGATTCCAGTTCCGTCTTCTGTAGTAACAAAGTCTCCAGCAATTACTCGAAATGCTTGATCTGCATTTTCAAAAGGCTGTGCAAACGGAAGTAGCTGCTCATATTTTATATCTAGTAATTCTGAGCCTTTAAACTCACCAACAACTGAATAAGGCAAGGTTTTTCCAGAAATCTTTATGTCTGCAGAAGTTTGGTTTTCGTGCTCAGGATTAAAATACTTGCCCAATAAATCTTTAGCCAAAACCACTGAAATACGTTCTTCTGTGTATTGATTGTAAGTATCTACCACTAAATAGGTAATATTTTTTCCTACCGTAAGCGCAGTATTGGAAGGGAGTGTCCAAGGAGTGGTGGTCCAGGCTAAAAAGAACAATTCGTTTCCTGCTTTTTCAAAAAGTTTCTGAGATTGCTCGTTTTGCACTACTTTAAATTGAGCTACTACTGTGGTGTCTTTCACGTCTCTGTAGGTTCCCGGCTGGTTCAATTCATGAGAACTTAATCCCGTTCCAGCTTTGGGAGAATAAGGCTGAATGGTATAGCCTTTATATAGTAAGTCTTTTTTAAAAAGCGTTTTAAGTAAATACCAAACTGACTCCATGTACTTACTTTTGTATGTAATATACGGGTCTTCCATATCCACCCAATACCCCATTCTTTCAGTCAGGTTATTCCATACATCGGTATAGCGCATTACTGCTTTTCGGCAAGCCATGTTGTAGTCTTCGACACTTATCGTTTTTCCAATATCTTCTTTGGTAATTCCAAGTTCTTTTTCTACACCCAATTCTACTGGAAGGCCGTGCGTGTCCCAGCCTGCCTTTCGGTTTACTTGAAAGCCATCTAATGTTTTATATCGACAAAAAATATCTTTTATCGCTCTTGCCATAACGTGATGAATACCCGGCAATCCGTTTGCAGAAGGAGGCCCTTCGTAAAAAACAAATGGTTTTTCATCCTTGCGCAATTCAATACTTTGTTCAAACGTGTTTTCGTTTTTCCACGCTTCTAAAATTTGTTCCGCCACTTTAGGCAAATCCAAGGTTTTATATTCTGGATATTTTTTCATGCTGTTTGCTTCTTAAAAAAGTGCTGCAAAAGTAGGAATTTCAAAGGTGTTGATAGGTAGTAAACAATAAATGAGCTACTTCTGTCGGTAGTCATTAATACATAAATAAACTTACTCCAATTTGATTGTTTATGTTCAACAAGAATATTGTTTTTAAACAAAAAACATTCGATGAAGTTGCTATTTTTACAATATGAAAAAATCAAACCTTCTTTCCAATCTTGTCTTGGTAATTATCAGCTATCTCTGCTTTGTAACTAATTCTTCTCTCTTTTATTTCATGGCTGAAGGATGGGGGTTGTTTGGACACTTGTTTGGAGCTTGTTATATGTACGTTATAATTCTAATTGTGCCTTTTACCATTACTCAAACAATTCAACACGGTTTAAACGAAGAAGATGAACAAGTATTTAACCAATTAATTAGCAAAACAGAACATAGGCTAAAGATAGGTATTGGCGGCCTGATATTTATGTATAACCTCTTCGTACATGGTTTAATTAATTACAAAGACTATTCGGAGGTAATTTACCGCTAGGTTTTTTTATTTTGTTAGCCATTATTAACGCCTCAACTTATTACTTTTGGCGCTCAGTTGCACCCGTAGTTCAACTGGATAGAATATCGGATTTCGGCTCCGAGGGTTGAGGGTTCGAATCCTTCCGGGTGTACAACAAGGCATGACGCGCAAGCGTTGTGCCTTTTTTGTTTGCACTGAGCGAAATTTATTTCAGTGAAAGTGGAAGCAAAAAAGTTGATTTCGCAGCTATGCGAAATGGCTTTTGTACGGCACCTTCTTCTGGTTCAATGAGCGCAGCGAATTAATCCTTCCGGGTGTACAATAGGCATAACGCATTGCGTTATGCTTTTTTTGTTTATAGCTTCTGAATTTTAAATACTACTCTTTCTTGTCCCGTATAAACGGAAAGAAAGTATATGCCTACTTCTAAATCCGATACATCAATTGTTGAATTACCCGCTAACTCCACTTGGTCTTGAACTATAGTGCCTAACGAATTAGTAATCAAAATGGTTGATGGTGTGTCTCCTAAAACAAGAGTAAGGTTATTCCTAACTGGATTAGGATAAACAAAAAAGTCACTGTTTTTATGCTCAATATTAATCGTTGTTTCGCCAATTTCTGGCGCTAGGTCCGCAACCTTTATATAATTAAACCTCCACCAGCCTCTACCATTTACTCCGCCTCCATTTGGAAAGCTGCAGTCCATAGTCATCACATCATTCTGAATATCGACTTCATAAAAAATCTGGTTATTTCTAGCCATACCATCCTCTCCATCATTATGTACTTTCGCTAATCCTAAATGTGCTCCAACACCATTAACAGTCAATCCAGCACCAGTAAAGGTATAGGCATATAGACCGCCGTTGTGCGGTGCTAAGGGCTTTCCGCAACTTTCGGGGTTTTGGCCTTGCCAACCTTCTAACCACGTAGAACTACCCATTTTGTGAATATAGGTGCCGTTTCTAAAAAATGTAATAGAGTCGTTGAACAAGCAGTTTCTTGCGGCAACATCTTGTGCGCTTATACCCCACCAGCCGTTTGAACCTTTTTCTGGGCCAACTGCCAAGGCCTGAGCCTCTTCTTTTAATTTCCAGGTACCATGTATCAACGTTAGACTTGGTCCTTTATTGATAGTTACTTCAATAGAATTAGAAGTTGAGGTTGTTCCACTATTATCAGTAGCCTTTGCGGATAGTTGGTGGTTGCCTTCTGTTCCCTTCCAGCTATAAGTAAAGGGGTAGCTTATTGCTGAACCCAATTTATTATTTCCGCTATAAAATTCTACCTTAGTTATTGTGCCGTTCAGGTCTGAGGCGGATGCAGAAATGAGAATGGTCTCGTTTTCGGTGTACTCCGATTTGTCAAGAGGGTGAAGAAGCTCCACTCTCGGTGCAATATTGTTCTGGGTACTTGAAATTAAATACATTTCATCGGAGTCTTTGTATAATCCATTATCGACAGTTAATCTAATTAAATAAACTCCTTCTTCCAATCCTGTGACTCCGGATGTAACATTTGTAGGGTGAGTAAATGAAAGTACCGAAGGGCCGTACACTTGTTCCCACAAATAATTAAGCGTACCACTTTGAGGGTCTGAGCTTGCGCTTCCGTCTACAGAACCAATAGTTGTCGGCAATTGAACCAAGGTGTTAGAACCCGCATTTGCAATTGGCTGACTGTAAGGCAGGTTGCCTGTGCGAACAAATTCTATTTTTCCAAGGTTAAACTCGCCATTTGCAAAAACAATTTTTAGGTGTTGAACTCCTTTTTTTAATCTAATGTTATTGGCTGAAATTGTTTTCCAAGTGCTCCAACCATTGGTATGCCCAACAGAGATCAAAGAACTTATGGTATCGTCATCCATCACAAAAAGTAATGGTCCTCCGCCGCTTGTATTTCCACTACTTACGCGTATATCAGCTTTGTACAATCCCTCTTGTTGGACATTTACAGTGTAGATTAGCCATTCTCCACTTGAGATCCAACCAATTGTATTGCCATCGGTTCCGTCTTTTTTAATGTCAACGTACTCATTAGGTCTGACATCTCCTTCATTAAGGATGGTTGCATCATAGTAGGTAATGTTTTGACCATTTCCGCCTTCAAAAAAATCAAATTCACTTGGTTGAAGCACCCCGGGAATAGCAATGGGGTTGCCCGAATAAGGTTTTATTTCACCAACAGTAATCTCTAAAAGATTAGAAATATTAAAGGCGGTTCCATCATATACTTTGGCAAAAAATGTGTGTTTTCTACTCGCCAGGTTGCCCACCTTTAACTCGAAAGGAGTGCTCGTTGAGGTTCCAATTAATAGGTCGTTATGGTAAAATTCAACTTTTGAAGGTGTTCCGCCATTAGGGATTAACTTTAGTTTAATACTTCCCCCAGGATAAGCAGAATTAAAATCACTTGATAGTACTGAATTAATAGTAATATCTCGACTGGTACGAGTTGTTTTTGCTGGAACCTGAAGGGCAAATCCATCTGAAAAATTCACAGTAATTCCAGAAATGCCGTAATTGTGCGCGACATACGTTTTTTGACTTCCATCTAAAAATACCGCAGACATTTCATGATCAGATGAAATTTTTGCAACGCGCCCTAGTGTGTTCATTGCATGCAACCAGTGATAGGTTTGGGCGTCACTAATTCCAAATTTTAATTCTCTATCTGGATAGCTATCGTATAGCTGAATCGCCTTTTTGGGGTTTGTAAATGCTAAGTATTCCCAATACACATCATGCCATAGATTTGGGTTTTTTTCGTTCGTTAAAACCCCTGTGTTTTGCTCCATTTCTTTCCAGAGTTTATCCGCGTAAGTTGTGTCTTGCCCCAAATAAAGTGAGCCTCCATGGATAGGGTACAGCTCAATCCCGTAGGAGGCGGCAATATCAGATGTCCAGAAAGTGCCATTGTCGTAGCTATTTCCCCAAACTCTAGAAACTAAACTATAAGGATGGTTTGCCTTAAAATTACGTTCATGAACATCCAGCCAATATTCCTCAATTGCTGATTGCTCGGTAGTGTATAGATATATTCCTAAATCACGTATTGTATCGTTTCCTGTGATACTTCCCCAATGAATTAATGAAGAATTGAATTGCATGCTTTCTGAAGTAGATTCTTGGTCATTACCTTGAGGAAAAGATGCAAAACCATTTGCCCAGCAGTGTCCTGCATATGGACTAAAATTTCTTAGAAATGGATAATCTGGGTCATTTCTTTTGTAATTGGCGGCATCGGCGATAAGCAGATTAATCATATCTCCCCATTTATTTGACCAACCTGGCTGATACTGCTCCATAAATGCAGCAGCATGTATAAAGTAACCCCAATGAAAATGATGGTCATTAATATTGTTGTCTTGACCGTGTCCGGCAGGATAACCAATTAAAGCTGACCAATTAGTATTGTAATAAAACAAGAAGGCTTTCTCACCAGCCTCAGCTTTTAGCCAATCCTCTAAACGTTCCTTGACTGTTTTCACCATCTTATCAAGCGCCTTTTTATCACCAGTTAAATCCGCAATCCTAGCGGTTTGAATCAAACGATTCATCATTTGTCCCTCATTGTATGAGTCCGTCCAAGGGTTTAATTGATCGTTTTTAATTGCATCAATTTTTCTATTCAAATCTCCTGGTTTGAATCCCGCACTGTAATAGTCAAGGTAGGGCAAGGTGGGTAATATTCCGTAATATTTTGAAACTACAGAAAATTGATTTCCGGCCATGGTTTTCAATTCACCTCGTATTGATGCATAACTGTTTTTATTTGGGGCGGGAGAGCCTGGTGCTAACTTTGACCAGTGATGAGGCAACAGGCCTAATAACATAAGACTGTCGTTGCCTTCTTTTATGTCCGTTATCACTTTAAAATTTGTAGTAACCGTTGATGTTGACTCATTGTACGACCAATCTGTATTAGTATTCTGCGGAAATACGTATGCGTACTTTTTATAGTCGTTTACCACTGAGGAAATATTACGTGCTTCTAAAGGAATAAATGCCATAGACCAATAATTATTTCCGTTTAAAGTTGATGTGTATTTATTTCCGTTTTTGAGCCATGTGCTTCCTTTAGGTGCATAAACCGCAAAATCAGCACCATTTCGGGCATCAATAATGGTAAGAACTTCCCTAGAGATAGTAACGGTTCCCTGATTAACTTCTACTAATGCAATATCATTAGTTTTTTTCTCGAAATACAAAAAAGGCATCCCAATTCCGCTTGTAGCATTGAACTGATGGTTGCTATTTTGCCATTGCATTTCAACCGTCCAATCTGAAAAATCAGAAACATTGCAATTAGAAGAATTTAAACCGCTAACGCCAACAACAACTGGTAAAATATTATCAATTACGCCCCACGGTATATAGGAAACAACCAAACCCTCTGGTATTGATTTTAAAGTATATGGATAGTTGAATAGATTGTCGGCGTGGTTGTTTTTTATTTGAGCCGACCACCAATCATTTGTTGGAACTGGTTTTTGTGCTGCTATTCCAATGGTATAAGGCGTACCTGATGGAAATCCATTTCTTCCTGCTTGATCTACTCCTGGAAATTGTGTTGTATATCCTCCAGAGCCTACTGAGACAAATTGGGACTCACCCGTTGCACTAATGAGCAACGAAATACTGATTACTAATACTTTAAGTGTAATTAATTTTTTCATTGTCATTTCAATTTTGATATTAATACTTAATAAACTTGGTAGCCTTATGACTTTGGCCAGAGGTTACTGAAATCAAATAAGCCCCAGTTACTAGTTCAGAAACATCGACACTGTTATTTGCATTTATTAATTCACCATTTATTATCACCTCTCCTGTGACCATATCTAGAACCTTCCAATGTGCATACTCAGTCACGTCTTGAATAGCTATTCGTAGAATATCACTAACGGGATTGGGGTAGACTGCAATAGATGGGTTTTGAAACGCTTTTTCATTGACGTAACTTTCCAAAGTATCCTCAACTTGTTGATCATCATAAATACGTACATAGTCAATAACCAAATCGCTTGAAGTAAAGGAGGGGTCAATTCCAGGCTCTATGGCGGTGTTCAATAAAATATACTGGTCTGCAGTGAAAGGCCAAGTTCTAGCATCGCGAGTCGCAGGTTTGTAAGTATAAACTTCAACGCTGTCATAGGTAAAAACCATTCTATCTTCGTACCAGTCGACCGCGTAGACATGAAAATTGTTGCTTGCTCCCGATAATGTTTTTCCCCCTTTATTAATCGTAGCTCCATTAGAAGATGGCGTGTGCATGGCACTTTGAACATAATCTTGGTTATTTCCCCAATGTTCCATAATATCAATTTCGCCACACGCGGGCCAGGCCACGGTTCCAAATTCGGGTTTCCAAAAACCTCCTGGTTCATCAATGTTTTTGCCTAACATCCATATTGCTGGCCATGTGCCTCTTCCCGTTGGTAATTTCGCACGCACTTCAACTCTTCCATAAGTAAATGCGTATTTTGAATTTAACCTAGCTGAGGTATAGTTTTTAGTTTGTCCTTGATCTGAGAAGGTCTCCTTTTTTGCGACTAAATGCAAAGATCCGTTGGCCTGATAGCTGTTCTCTGTGCGGTTGGTATAATGTTGGATTTCTCCGTTGTACCAACTAACACCATCAGGCAATTTTGTTTGATGATACCACTTTGATGCATCTAAACTCCCTGAACCGTTAAATTCGTCAGACCACACGAGATGGTTATACACCTTACCAGTTGGTCCTTGTGCTGACTTATAAAACTCAAAATCATCAATATAAGCAACTACCTTATCTTTATTATTCTCTCCGTTTACTTGGATTAGAACCCGATTAAAATCTGTTCGATCAATTGGATCCGAAGAGCCGGCATCAAGGTTAATAAAATTATCGTTCTTAAAGTCAAATGTCAACTCTTGCCATACATCCAGCTGAATGGACTTTACAATCTCCGACTGAGTGGACCATGGTAAAGAAATAGATCCATCCTGCAATTTCAAAGATACTTGATTAGGAGATGAGCCCGAAATCGACCTTGAAGGAACATAGATTTTTAATTTAAATGCTTGCTTAACTCCCATATCAATGTTTCGACCGACGTCAAAAAAGACATTGGCATAGTCTCCTCCGCTATCCTCATATTTTAATACATTGTTTGAGGTGTTTATTCCTTGGTTAAAAGGATTGGCAAATGGTTTAGTAATCGTCGAAGCATCTTCTTTCCATGCCGAAATGGTTCCATTACCTTCAAAATCATCGGTTAAAACTTGGGCATTAATATTTCCTGAAAAAACAAATAATAAAACAATACAGCTGAGGATTTTCGTGCTAAACATATACTTCTGGTATTTTGTACCAAATGTAAGGGTTTAGAACCAATAAAAACAAAATGGGGCGTTAGCCCCATTTCTTCTGTGTGCTTCCTATGTAGATTGTTCTGGCTGACAAGGCTCCATTCAATCGCTTTAAATACAAATCCATGCTAAAATCAAACTCATCCAAAGGTTGAAATTCAAAAATCACCTTGTTCTTATTGATTTCAACAAGCATTTCAATCCATACTTAAGAGGTTACGGAATCAAATACTTATCCATCAAATAAACCATGGTAGCCAAGCTTGCTCCGCCTAATTCTAGTTCGCGTTTATTTACGTTTTCAAAAACATCGGTTTCGGCGTGGTGAAAATCGAAATAACGCTGCGAGACAGGGTTAAGACCCAATTGTAAAATGTCGGGATAGTAATTCATAAGAGGACCAATATCTACACCACCATAACCCTTTTCAAAATTGTACAATCGATAATCCTCAAGCAAGGGTTTAAAGGATTGCACAAACTTGAGTTGTTCATCAGTTCCAACGACATCATAGCCCAGTGGCTGAAATCCGCCTCTGTCACTTTCTAAAGCACAAATGTGTTTTTCTTTATTATCGCTACACCATTTGGCATAGGCCTTTCCGCCAAAATTTCCGTTTTCTTCGTTCATGAATAACACGCATCTCAACTTGTGCTTCGGCCGATAATTCAATTGTTTTAGAATACGCAAAGCTTCAATCGAATGAATAATTCCCGCCCCGTCATCATGAGCACCTTCACCTACATCCCAGCTGTCGAGGTGACCACCAAACGTAATTACCTGATCATCTTTTCCATAAGTTTCAGCAATAACATTGTAGGAAACCTCATCTTTATAAAATCGACAGTCCATTTCTAATTTGAGCGTTACCTTCCCTTCTTTCAACCAGTCCAATAATGTATTCGCAGCATTGGTGCTGAGTGCTGCAGCAGGAATTTTATTTTCCATTTTGTAGTCCATAGAACCCGTGTGCGGGTGATCGTCATTTGACTGAGCCAAAGAACGAATAACGACCGCCTTTGCTCCGTATTTCGAAGCTTCTTTTGCGCCACCCCAACGCTGATTGGAACAAGCTCCATAGGCTTTGAAAGTGCTAATTTGAGTTTGGTCGAAGGGTTTGTTTACAAATACAATTTTACCCTCAATTTTAGCTCTTCCTATTTTTTCCAATTCGTCAATTCCACTTACCCCTATTACTTCTCCTTCTAAAACTCCGTTTGTGCCTACCGAACCGCCCAAAGCGATTACATCGACTTTTTTCAGCGTAACTTTTTCGTTGATGATCCATGCAGCTTCTTGAGTGCCTCGCTCCCAATGCGGAACGGTTATTTCTTGCAGATACACCGTATCGAAATCGTAGGATTCTAAGAGTTGTTTACCCCAATAAATGGCCATTTCTGCTTCTGCAGATCCGGTAATTCGTGCGCCAATGTCTTTACACAAAGTCCGCAGGTTTTCATAAGCCGGGCTTTCGGTAAGTGCATTATTGTATATGCTTTTTATAAATAAAGAGTCACCTTTTTGTTGTGCGTTTAGCGAAAAAGAAAGGGCTGTGATAAGTAAGCCAGAGAGTATAAATTTCATTTGCGGAAAGTAAAGAAAGAACTGCGGATTTAAAATGCCCTTCACTAATTTTAGATTTTTGTTATGCGCCTGGTTTTAGCGAAGGGACTTTCAATAGCTGAAACTTGTTCGTCTCAACCCTAAATTTTAGCCAAAATAAAAATACGTCTCCACGAAAATTGGCAGTAGATTTCTGACAATAAATCGAAAGGAAAATCTATCCTAGAAGAGATTTAAATTCTAATCTTACAGTTTCAAAACTGTAAAGAAAATCGATTGTTTTAAAAACTACAAGATACGTCAAATGGAAATAAAAAACTCAACAATTCTAATTACCGGTGGAGGCTCTGGAATTGGAAAAGAAACAGCAAAACAATTTATCGAAAAAGGCGCAAAAGTTATTATCACAGGCCGTGATGAAGCCAAGTTAAATGCTGTCGCAAAAGAATTGGGCGCAATTCCATTACTGTTTAATATCAGTGATTTTAGTTCAATAGAACCTATGGCTGCAAAAGTCATTTCACTTTTGGGTGGACGAATCGATGTGCTTGTAAACAACGCTGGAATTGGTGTTTTTCCAACCTTGGGAGAAATTACTTTGGAAGACTTACAAAGCGTTTATGCCACTAATGTTTTCGGGCTTACCTTGCTGACCCAGGAAATAGTAAAAACGTTTAAAGCTCAGAACTACGGAAACATAATTAACCTAGGTTCTAGTGCAGCACTTAAAGGGTTTGCGCGAGGAAGTGTTTACGCAGCTTCAAAATTTGCTGTGCGCGGTTTGACCCAATCTTGGCAAGCCGAATTGCGCCCTTTCAACATCCGTGTTTCTTTGGTTAACCCAAGCGAAGTAGCCACCGCCTTTGCAGCAACGGACAGAAAAGAACGCGAAGAGGAGTCGAACAAATTAGGAGCATTGGAAATTGCACATTCTATTGTTTCTGTTGTCGAAATGCGTGACAAAGGATTTGTAACGGAGCTGAACGTTTGGGCGACGAATCCATTTTAGTAATAACTGCGTTCGCTTTACTTGTTTGCACTTGAGCTACCTTTCTTGTCCTAAAAAGTCTTTTCTACTACTTATTTGTCAACGTTAAAAGCACTTTCCTGCTTTACTTTCGCAGGATTCAAAAAACCGTTTTTAAGGCGTGCCCAAAAAAGTCCTCTACGTATTCAGTTTATTGCTTTGCCATGCATGTTTGTTCGGTCAGAACAAATCGCTGCAAGTCTCCAGAACCGAAGACAAAATAACGGTTGATGGAAAGATGGAGGAAGAAAGTTGGCTCAATGCCAATATTGCCACCAATTTTTTGGAGTTAAACCCCACCGAAGGAAACAAACCTGTTTACAAAACCGATGTGAAAGTTTTGTACGATGACAACAACATTTACATTCTGGGGTATTGTTACGACCCGCACCCCGATAGTATTATGACTCAATTGGGCGAACGCGACGATCGACTCAATGCCGACCATTTTACGGTTTCCTTTGATACCTACAACAAAAAAATCGATGCGTTTACCTTCAAGGTTTCGGCATCTGGTGTGCAATCGGATTCTAGAATTTCTGACGAATCCTTTAATGCCGTTTGGGAAAGTGCCGTTGAAATCGTTGACGACGGCTGGATTGCAGAAATTCGAATTCCCTACTACTCCATTCGCTTTCCTAAAGGAGATAAGCAGCTTTGGAAAATCAATTTCTTACGCGAAATTCGTCGTATTCGAACAGAGGTACAGTGGTCTTTAGTTCCCAAAGAAGTAGAAACTGAAATTAATTATTGGGGCGATTTAGTGGGCTTAAACGACATTAAAGACCCCGCTCGTATTTCGCTTTCGCCTTATGTGTCTTCCTTCGCTGAATTTGAAAATGACGAAAGTAGTTATGGATTTGGCGCAGGTGCCGACCTAAAAGTTGGTCTAAACGAAAGCTATACCTTGGACATGACTTTGCTGCCCGATTTTTCTCAAGTACGTTCCGATAACATTGTAAAAAACTTAGGGGCATTTGAAGTCGTTTTTGAAGAACAACGCCCCTTTTTTCAAGAAGGGGTGGACTTGTTTAATCTCGGTAACTTGTTCTATTCTCGACGCATTGGAGGTGTTCCTGAAGGTTATTCTGATGCGTTTTCAGAAGTAGATTCAAACGAAGTAATCGAAAACCCAAATACCGCTCGTTTGATTAACGTAACCAAGGTTTCGGGACGGGATAAAAATGGACTTGGAATTGGCATTATGAACGCGATTACTGCTCCTGCCTCAGCTATAATCGAAAACACCGAAACGGGTGAAAAAAGAGAACTACAAACCAATCCATTAGTGAATTACAACATAGTAGCCATTGACCAAAACCTAAGAAATAATAGTTCCATTTATTTCATTAACCTAAACACTTCACGCGACGGCGATTTTATCGACGCTAATGTGTCTTCTTTGGGATTAAATCTAATTAATAAAAAGTCAAAATACGCTGTAAATGGGGATGTAAAAATTTCTCAGCGCGACAGCAATTTATCAGCGCACATTTTCAGTGAAGACCCCGGCGATGGTGTAAGCTATACCTTGGGTTTTGGGAAAATAAAAGGAAACTTTAAATTCGATTTACAAAGTGTAAATAAGTCACTTAATTACAATCCAAACGACCTTGGGGTAAACTTTGCCACTAACATTCGTGAGCACTCTCTAGAGCTGCAATACAATAGGTACAATCCATTTTGGATTTTGAATGGCAACTACAACACCTTAACCTACACTATTCAGCAAGACTATACGACAGGAGAAGTTTTGAAAAACAGTTACAGCGGACGGTTGGCCTTTATTCTTCCTAGTTTCAATGCCTTTTTTGTCAATATGAGCTCTCAAATTGGCGACGGCATCGACTTATTCGAGTCTCGGGTGTCTGGACAAAAATTTATCGTTCCAGAATTTTACTTCAACGGTATCGGTGTCTCAACCGACTACAGTAAAAAAATAGCGTTGGATGCTGAGGTGGGTTACGGTCAAGGTTATTTTACAGATTACGTGGTCAATAATTATTTTGAAGTCGGTATAGAGCCTATTCTTCAACTTAGCGATAAACTCTCCTTAAGGCCTTCTTCGGTTTATTCCATTTTCTTAAACGGTGCTGGTTATGCCGGAACTTTTAATGGAACGCCTAAGTACGGTGTGCGGGATGTGCGCACATTGACCAATATTTTGCAAGGAAAATACTTATTCAAAAACAATCTAGCACTTACGCTTAGGATGCGTCACTACTGGTCATATGGCTTATACGATTATTACGGCGACCTTGACGAAGAGGGCTACATTATCCCTGATCCTAATTTCACCGAAAACGCCGATTTTAACTTCAACGCTTTCAATACCGACCTCATTTTTACATGGCAATTTGCTCCTGGTAGCTTTATGAATATCGTGTACAAAAACAACCTACAGCGGGACGAGCAGGTCATACGAACCTCCTACTTCAATAACCTCAACACCGTTTTTGAACAAGGCCAACGAAACACCTTAACCTTTAAACTCGTGTACTTTTTTGATGTGGTTTCAAGTTATAAACGGCTGGCTAAGGGTTAGGCCTCATTCACAAACTTTCCTAACGGTGCGCCAGAAAATGTTACTGATTATCAAATTCAACTAATTTGCAATAGCGTTTATGGCTAATTAAAATGAAATATCAAGTAATCGTTATCGGGTGTGCTTAGACGAATAAAATTCGATCACATATTGCCAATTTTACCAGGCGTTTCCTGGACCGATGAATCTAAATCTGTAATGCGGGTTAATCTGAAAATCGCAAGATTTTTCACGAAACCATTTCTTCACCTGCTTGGTTATCGTTCCAAAACCACAGATAATCAATGGCTTACCGTAAGAAGTCGAGAGGCTGCATCACGATTTAAAGAATATCAAAAACTAAATAAAATCATATAACTATCTTGTAAACAGATTGTTAGGGCTGTTTCACGTGAAACAAATCAACCATTTAGCACTACTTATTCAGGTAAACCATTAGCACAGAAATGTCGGCAGGACTCACGCCACTAATTCTGTTGGCTTGACCCAAGTTTATTGGTTTAATGTCCGTTAATTTCAAGCGTGCTTCCATCGATAGAGAAGAAAACTTCAAGTAATCAATGTCACCCGGCACCTTATACTGATCTAGCTTATTCATTTTATCCGCCATTTCTTTTTCTTTAGATATGTAGCCCTCGTATTTTATTGTGATTTCGGCTTGCGTTTGAATGTCTCTTTGTAAGTCATTATATTTGGTAATAAGCTCCTTTAAACCATTATCTCTGTCGATGATTGGCTGTAAATTCATTTGAGGACGAGACAATAAAGTGATTAATTTTACCTTTTGCTTTAACTCATCAGTGCCGACTTCTAATAAATAATCATTATAGATACTAGGTTCCGCAGAAGTCTTTTTCAGGTAATCCAGCACCTCCTTTGTACCTTTTAATTTTTCATTTAATAACGCCATTCTTTCAGCCCCAGCAAGACCTAATTTATGTCCAATAGGAGTAAGCCTTATATCAGCGTTATCTTGACGTAACAAAATTCTATATTCTGCCCTAGAAGTAAACATCCGATATGGCTCATCAGTGCCTTTGGTTATTAAATCATCGATTAAAACCCCAATATACGCTTCATCTCTAGATAACGTAAACTTATCCTTACCCTGAGCTACAGCATCAGCATTTATACCCGCCATCAATCCTTGGCAAGCTGCTTCCTCATAACCCGTCGTGCCATTAATTTGACCAGCAAAAAACAAACCTTTTACCGTTTTTGTTTCAAGCGTATGCGTCAACTGGGTAGGTGGAAAGTAATCGTATTCAATAGCATATCCCGGACGAAACATTTTTACGTTTTCGAATCCAGGTACTGCTTTCAGAGCCTTCAGTTGAACTTCTTCTGGTAAAGAGGTGCTAAACCCATTGACGTAGATCTCTACCGTATCCCAACCTTCGGGTTCTACAAAAATTTGATGCCTATCTTTATCTGCAAAACGATTTATTTTTTCTTCTACAGAAGGACAATAACGTGGACCGATTGAGTCAATTTTTCCATTGAACATTGGACTTCTATCAAACCCTTCTTTTAATAATTCGTGAACTTTAGGGTTAGTATATGTAATAAAACAACTGCGTTGTTTTATAAGTTTATGTGGTTTCAGATAGGAAAAACTCACGACATCTTCATCGCCAAATTGCTCTTCCATTTTTGAATAATCTAAACTGCGTCCATCAACCCTAGGGGGAGTTCCCGTCTTCATTCTGCCAGACTCAAACCCCAATTCATTTAAACATTCCGTTATTCCGTATGATGCTTTTTCTCCTGCACGCCCTCCACCAAAGTTTTTATCTCCTATGTGGATTAACCCATTTAGAAAAGTACCACTTGTAAGGATTACTGTTTTCGAATATACCTTAATTCCCATTCCCGTTTCTACACCAATTACCTTATCGCCTTCGGTAAGAATTCGAGTAGCAGTATCCTGCCAAAAATCTAAATTATTAATCTTTTCGAGTTGGTTTCTCCATTCAATATTAAACAGTAGTCTGTCGTTTTGAGTTCTAGGACTCCACATAGCGGGTCCTTTCGACAGGTTTAGCATTCTAAATTGAATTGCGGATTTATCCGATACAATTCCAGAAAGGCCACCTAACGCATCAATTTCACGAACTATTTGACCTTTAGCCACACCACCCATGGCTGGATTACAAGACATTTGAGCAATTCGCCCCATATCCATTGTAATCAATAGTGTTTTAGAACCAAGATTAGCTGCCGCTGCCGCCGCTTCCGATCCAGCATGTCCAGCACCAACTACAATTACATCGTATTTATCTAACATTGTTTATATGGAAAGTTTCACGTGAAACATCTGTAGAACTACAGCTCCAGCAAAGATAAGCATTTCTCTTCCTGGGCCCTCATTTCGGCGGCCTCTTGCACTGTCTTATCTGGGTATCCAACCAAGTGCAAAAAGCCGTGAATTAGCACTCTATGCAGCTCATTTAAAAAAGCAACACCCTCACTGATCGAATTTTCTTTTACCCGATCGATGCTAATAAAAATGTCAGCCTCAATAGGTTGACCTTTTGCATCTCTCATATCGAAGGTAATGATATCGGTAAAATAGTCGTGACCCAAGTGCTCATTATTAATATTTAAAAGAAACTCATCAGAACAAAAAACGTAGTTAATTAGCTGAATTTCAGCATTATAAAGGGATGACTGTTTGTTTATCCAAGAAGTAATATGTGCTTGATTTTCTAGCGAGAAATCAATATCTTCTGAAAAAAAATTGATCATCTTGGAGACTAAATCGCTAAATTAAACTGCATTTCTAAAAGCGAACCATTCTCGTGAAACTTGATTTGATCGGCTAGGCTTGAGATAAGAAAAACACCACGACCGTCTAACTTCTTTACGTTTTCTGGTAAGGTTGGATCAGGAATATCTTTATGATTAAAACCCTTTCCCTGGTCTTTAATTCTAAACTCGATGGCTGTGTCAGAACTATTGTACTGAAGCTGAACTTCTTTCAAAGCATCGCTTCTGTTTCCATGCACCACGGCATTGGTCACCCCTTCCGTGACGGCAATAATTATATTGCCATATAAACGCTCGTCTACTTCTTCGAACTCGAGAATTGAGTTAACAAATTTTTCTACCCTGTCTAGGTTATTTAAATCGGCTGAAAACCGGAGCTCCTTCTTCATAGGAATTCAATGCTATAGATTGTTGAAGTATTCATTTACTAAATTACGATAGAAAGGTTTCAAATTTGGAGGAATAGTTTCTAATAACTCAACCTGCTTCCTTTTTTCTTCTTGGTATTTAAGAAAGTCGGTTGAAGGGCTACTGATATCCTGCGCTGTTTTGGACTCTCTTTTATTGTCGTATTCCCTTTCTCTTTCTGCTTTTTCCGACTCTAACATACGAGTCATAATTTCCTCTTGACGATTAATGGTTTCTTGATCGAGCTTCATATTAACTAAGTCCTCTTCATTTTTTTCCATTAAGTCCTGCAAGCGCTTCATTTCTTTTCCCGCGCCACCTTGTTGTCCGGGTTTCCCCATTTCATCTCTTAGACGCCTCAATTCCTCTCGAATCGCTGCTTGCTGAGCCGCCATCTTTGCCATTGCTTCCCCAGCTTTGGAACCTCTTCCAGAGCCCTTTTCACCCGGTTTTTTTCCCTGACCAGGTTTGTCACCAGGTTTAGAGCCAGGCTTTTTACTCTGCATATCTTTAATCTGATCTGAAAGTTGTTTTTGAAGTTTCTTAATTTCACTCATACTTTTACCCATTCCACTACCCGGTTTAGAGCAACTTTTTTTGCCAAACTTTTTACTTGACTTTTGCTTTTGAGCTCTTTGTATGCTTTCATCCAACATTAATGCTAGGTTATTTATGGACGTCATAACGTATTGCTGGCGATTCATAACCTCGCTTGATTTCCTGCTTTCCATTGCACGAATCGCTTTTTCCATATTATTATTAATGGCGGATATCTCTTTATTTACCGTAGCCTGAATGTTCATGTTTCGCTTAGATAACGCAAATAAACTATCCTCAATCATTTTTGAATTATCAGACAAACGCATTTGCTCCTTAGTGTGCTCTACATACATTGGGTCTCTTGGGTTCGTATTTCGTATTTTCTCTATTAAACCTTCCTGGTCAAATGAGAGTTGCATAAGGTTTTGTCTTAAGCGCCTTAATGCTTCTAAGTCCTCTTGCTGCTGCTCTTGCTCCATTTTCTCTTGAGCAGCCTTCATTTTCTGCTCCATTTTTTCCAATTGCTCTTTCGCTTTGTCTTGTGATTGCGCGGCATCTTTTTTCTTTCCTTGAGAAAGCTCTTCTTTGGCTTTTTCCATATTTTCTTTAGCTTCTTTTTTCTCCTGATTAAGGTCAGGCATGTCGTTTGGCTTTTCTAATTCCTTGTTGGTTTTTTCTAAATCATCCAACTTCTTTTCAAGGTCAGTCATTTTTTTATTAAGCTCTTCTTGCTTTTTTAGGTTTTCTTCATTTGCCTTCTGTTCATCCGCTTTTTTATTTTGCTTTTCTTCTGTTTTCTCTTTTAGCTTTTGCTGTTCTTCCTTTAACTCCTTGATTTCATCAATCGTTTCTTGCATCTTACGGTCAAATTCCAGTTGTTTGAACAGCTCCAGAGAACGGTCAAGCTCTTTCTCAACATCCTCTGATTTCAACTTCAATTCGTCCAATTTTTCTTGGAGGTTCTTCTTATCATTTTTCTCCATGAGCTTTTTCAGATCCTCTAACAGCTTCTTCGTTTCTTCATCCATAACTTTTTCCATCAGCTCTTCTAACTGCTTCTGCTTTTCCATTATGCGCTCATCTGCTTTGGTAAATTCTGATTTTTTGAAGTTGTTAATTTCGTTTTCTCGTTTTATTTTTTCAAATCTATTTTGAAGGTTTTTCTGCTGATTCAACAAGTTCTCTACTTCTTTTTTCTCCTCCCAGCTAATGGCTTTTTTCTCCATTAACTTCTTGTTCAACTTATCTATATTTTCTTGCAGTTTCTTAGCTTCTTCAATACTTGCCTCAAGGTCATTTTTAATCTTCTTGTCTTTTTCACTGGACTTTTCTTGAATCTCCTTTTTAGAGGGCACCTTAAACTCTCTTGTTGCGGTTCGCGATGCTTTTGCTCCGTTCACACCATCATTATCCCAAACCTCGAAATAGTAGTTAAAACTAACCCCAGGTTTTAGCAACGAATCGGGCATTTGAGCGAGGTTCCAAGTAAAGAAGTATTCAAAATCCTTTGCATTACCGGGAATAGTGATTTTCGTCTTCTTTAGCTTATTCTCATTGTCTTGGTAAACAAAGTTTAGTGCGGTAAAACCATAATCATCGTTTATCGTTCCTCTGAAATACAGCAACTTCGAAGAAAGCGTATCGATAAATTGTTGATTTGTAATTAAAGGCATTTGATCCTTAATAATTTGTACTCTAACTTTTGAACTATCTACCAGACTTCCATCACTGTTTTTTGAATAAAACACCATTTCACCCGCGTTTAAGATTCTGTTTTGAGCAGTAAACTTCTTTTCGTTTTTTTGATTTACATCAATATTTTCACCATTAAAAGCAGCTGAAAAATCATTTGTGTTTTTAGTTTCAATATTCCACTCTAAATTGGTTCCTTCTGGAATTAAGAAAGAAGACCGGTTTTCGAATAGCTCATTTTCTCGTTCGATATATTTTGGGAAGCTCGCTTGCGTAGCAATGGACTCAATAACTGGTTTAGGTGTTACTTCAATAATATAAGGTCGACTTGAAAAACCGCCAGCTTCAAAAACTACTTCATGCGTTTTTTCAATATTTCGAATCGTAAATGCAAAACGATTATTTCCATCCTTAACCATTTTCAAACTAGCACCATCGTTTAGCCGAACGTAACACACATTAGGAATCTTACTTCCCGAAAGCTCAACTACCAATTCCACATCGCTAAACTGAATTGCGCTTTCTTGAATTTTCTGAACATTAAAATCAAATGGTGCTGGGGCTTCGAAGTGAGTGTTGTATTGAACAATTCTACTTGTGCTATCTGTAATTATTGATGGGCTAATAATTAGGATTAACAACAAAATAAAAACTGGAATTGCTGTATATCGCGCATATCTCGAGTTCTTCTTAAAATCAATCGCAACCGAAAAAGGAACAGGAGAAAGTTCTTTCTCTCTTTGGTCAATACTTGCAATTACCAGTGCGTTGGCCGAAACCGAACTCTGGTTTTGAAGCTCCAGCGTATTTAACAACTTATCCTTAATGTTTGGAAAGTGTTTTCCAATTATTACAGCTGCTTGTTCGTTCGAAATTCGTTTTCCGAAATCCAACAACTTAAAAAGTGAAACAGCGATGTACTTCCAAAAAGTAAATCCACTAACAACTATCAATGAAACAAAAAGAACCGTTCTAACTGAAGTAGAAAAACGACCAAAATGCTCAAAAACAGAAACAAAGACAAAAAAGGCCACCGAAAAAGAAAGAAAGATTAATCCACCTTTTAGTAGTTGATTCACGTAATACTTGCGAATAAACTGCGCTAACTTTTCTTTTAATATGTTGTTTGTGTTTTCCACTTATTTTATTGGCAATTAGCGAAGATAGCGACATTTTAGAGTCTTAAACTTCAACTGTTTTGATTTAGTACAAATTAACGGGTTGTTTGTACATCGTCATTCTCAGCTTGACTGAGAATCTCTCTAAAATTAGAATCAAAACGGATACTTAAATAAATCTGTAGAATTAATCAATTAACTACATAATTGCTGCGCTGTATCTTGATAAACCTATCTTTGCCGCCCAAAATTTAAAAGCATTTTTATGTCTAGAAAAGTTCGCGTACGATTTGCACCAAGCCCAACAGGCCCATTGCATATGGGTGGTGTTAGAACAGCACTTTACAACTACTTGTTTGCCAAAAAACACAAGGGCGATTTTATACTTAGAGTTGAGGATACCGATCAAACTAGATATGTGCCGGGTGCGGAACAATATGTAAAAGATGCCTTAAAGTGGTGTGGACTTAACCCAGACGAGGGTCCTGATAATCCTGGAAGTTGTGGTCCTTACCGACAAAGTGAACGAAAAGAGGGTTATGCTAAATACGCTTACGATCTTATTGACAGGGGCGAAGCCTATTATGCATTTGACACTTCAGAAGAGCTAGACGCAATTCGCGAAAGTGCGAAACAAATGAAAATGCCCAATTTTCAATACAACAGCATTACTAGAACGAGCATGAAAAACTCGTTGACCTTATCTGCAGAAGAGGTTAAGGCGAAAATTGATGCTGGCGAACCGTATGTGATTCGTTTGAAAGCACCCAGAAATGAAGAAATGCGAATGAATGATATGATTCGCGGTTGGGTTGTCGTAAACACCAATAATATTGATGATAAAGTTCTTTTGAAAGGAGACGGAATGCCAACATATCATTTGGCAAATGTGGTGGACGACCATTTGATGGAAATTACGCACGTTATTCGGGGAGAGGAATGGTTGCCAAGTGCTCCAACTCACTTCTTGTTGTACAAAGCATTTGGTTGGGAAGATACTATGCCGCAATTTGCACACCTTCCTTTGATTTTAAAACCAGACGGAAACGGAAAGCTAAGCAAACGAGATGGAGATAGATTGGGTTTTCCTGTTTTTCCATTAGAATGGGTAGATCCAACAACTAACGAAAAATCAAGTGGATATAGAGAGAAAGGATACTTTCCAGAGGCTTTTTTAAATATGCTTGCTTTCTTAGGGTGGAACCCTGGAGATGAAAGAGAATTATTTTCTTTAGAAGAATTGGTTGAAGCATTCTCAATTGAAAGAGTTGGAAAAGCTGGTGCAAAATTCGATGCTGATAAAACGAAATGGTTCAATCAGCAATACCTACGAATGAAGTCGGATGAAGAATTGGCCGATTTATTAATGCCAAAACTTATTGAGGCTGGAATAACAGCTGAAAAAAGTTTCGTCACTCAAGTTTGTGGTTTGATGAAGGAACGCGCTGGTTTTGTCGAAGATATGATGACGGATAAGTTCTACTTTGAAGCACCAACAGAGTACGACGAAAAAACCATCCAGAAAAAATGGAAGGAAGATACACCTTCAATTATTGCTGGTTTGCGTGAAATTTTAGTTGGAATAGCTGATTTTACAGAGGAAAATATTGAGGTTAATTTTAAAAAATACCTCGAAGACAATGAATACGGGTTTGGTAAAGTAATGCCTGGTTTTCGTTTGCTAGTTACGGGGTTAGGAATAGGACCAAGCATGTCTGCAATATGTGCGATTTTAGGAAAAGACGAAGTACTTTCTAGAATTGATAATGGTTTGAGTAAAGTTGAGGCTTTAAAAAATGCCTGATTTTATTTCCATAAAAGATTTGCGGTTTCACGCTTATCACGGTCATCTTCCTGCTGAAAGAATTACAGGAAACACATTTGTTGTGGACCTACAAATTGAAACCGATTTAAGTATTTCGGGTAAGTCTGACGACTTAAAGGATACTGTTGATTATGTTTCAATAATGGAGTTAGTTACCCAAGTAATGGAAACTCCCTCAGACTTAATTGAGCATGTAGCAGAGCGAATTGCGACCATAATTAAGAAAACTCATGCAGCTGTTACAGCTATTGAGGTAACTGTAAAGAAGCAAAAACCGCCCTTACATTTTGATTTAAAAGCAGTTGAAGTAACGATTAGAAGATAGTTTGAAGCTTAACCTATTTTAAAACATCGTTTTACTACATTTGCCGCCATAATGGTTCCGTGGCCGAGCGGCTAGGCAGTGGTCTGCAAAACCATCTACAGCGGTTCGAATCCGCTCGGAACCTCAAGAAAAGGGAGTCAATTTGGCTCCCTTTTTTATTTCACCAAATCCAAATAAATCGGCAAATGGTCAGAATAACCGCCTTTGTAACGCATTCCTAAATAGGTTCTATACAGCTGCATTCCTTCGTATTTAGGATCTGGTTCTAAGAGGTAATCAGCGTTAAATATATTAGCAGATTTGTTCTTTATCTGTAATCCATTTTTGGAATGAAAGAGTGACTCCGAAACGATAAACTGGTCAATAATACTCCAGCTACCTCGGTATTTATTGGTTCCTTGCTTATCCAAGTGCGGGTACATAAGGTTGTAATAATCTGCCTTTTTATTGGTATCTAATTCCGCTTTAAAAACATCCTTTATACTCTTGTCAGTTGGAGCATCATTAAAGTCACCAACGGCTATCATTTTTTTAGGGTCTTTTAAACTCGATCTGTGCTTAATTAAGGTTTTTGCTACGTGCATTCTTGCATCTTCAGTTTCTAACTGCCCGCCCCAACGGCTTGGCCAATGGTTTACATAGAAATCTATGGTATCCAATTTAAGTATGACCAAACGCGCATATAAAATATCCCTTGTTTTATAATCCTTATCCCAAGGAAATACGATTGGTATTGCTTCTGTTCGGATAAGCTCTATTTTATCAGGCCTATAAATAAACCCAACATCAATTCCTCTGCGATCGGGGCTTTCAAAATGTACAATTTTATAATCCGTTTCCTTAAGGGGGGTAGTACTTATTAGTTCCTCTAAAACAATGCGATTTTCCAACTCACAAAAAGCAACAAGTTCCAATGCCTCCCAACCCCCAACGGAAGCTGCTACCTTACTTATTTGTTGAAGCTTCGTTTTATATTTTCTAATATCCCAGTGTTTATCACCCTTTTCGGTAAATTCATCATCGCGCTTTACAGGGTCGTTTTCTGTATCGAAAAGATTTTCTACGTTATAAAAAGCAATTCGAATTCCTTTTTCTCCTCGAAATTCATCCGTGAAATTGTCTTGACTGAATGCTGCTTGAACAAAAACAGTAAATAAAACTATTAATACTAAATGTCTCAATATTTTCACACCTTAACTTCTAACTATTTACTGATTACTATATACTAGACAGGTATTTTATCAATCCTTACCTGATGTCTTCCTCCTTCATATTCCGCACCCAAATAAGCATCAAGAATTGCTATTGCTTCTTCTTCTGAAACAAAACGAGCAGGAATCGTGCAAATATTTGCTTTGTTGTGCTGTTTAGCCAACGTAGCTATTTCGGGTTTCCAACATAATGCCGCTCTTATGCCTTGGTGTTTGTTTGCAGCCATGTTAATACCGTTACCACTGCCACACATCAATAGGCCGAAATCAACTTCATTATTTTCAACGCTATTAGCTACCAGATGGGCAAAGTCGGCATAATCGCATCGCTCATCACTCATAGGTCCTTTATCTAAGACTTTAAAACCTTTTTCGGTTAAATACTTTTTTAAAACTTCTTTAAGATCATACCCCGCATGATCACCCCCAATAGCTAATTTCATACTCACTAATTTTTTACAAAAATACAGATATCAAATTGCGTTTCAGGAAATTTAAACATTAGATAATCATTAAAAAATAAGTGTAAATAGTTTATAAATACTTGATTAATAATAATTTAAAAAAAATATCTACGGTTATGAACATTATTCCCATTTAGCCGCTCATAACGATGTTAATAAGGGTTCATAAAAGATGACGGAATAAATAATGTCAATCCAAACCTATTTTGGATGATGTTTTTTTTGGAAAAGTCAAGGATTATTTATCGCTAACAAACTTTATTTACGAGCATCGAAATTCATCTAATAAACATCGAAAAATGAAAATACTTATGAGTACAAATCGGTTAGCGAAGAAAATGGACAGTTTGTTTAAAACCATTCAGAAATCAATCAAAATAATACTATTGAATGTACAAACTTGTTCATTGAGTGTTATTAACTATTTACAACTCCAAAAAGCAATAATTTTGGAAAGTAATTACAAACACTATTAACAGCATAGTAATAGTAGTAAAACTTATAATTAAAATATTTTTTAGAGTTATTTATCGTGTTAAAAACCTTTTTCAGTCTTCTTTCTTGTTTGCTCTACTTTGGTCTGGTCGGGTTATTTGCTCAAAAGATAGATTCAATTCCCAATGGAAAGTTTACACAGTTTAAGTATGAAAATGGAACAGTATCCAGCGAGGGGGTTTTACTAAATGGAAAACCAGAGGGCAATTGGAAAAATTATTATCCAAACGGAAACCTAAAAAGTGAAGGATTAAGAGAAAACCATCTACTTGAAGGGCCTTGGAAGTTTTACGACAAAAACAACGTAAATCAGAAGGAAATAATATACAGTGAAGGAAAAAAATATGGGATTCAAAAAACCTATACAACTGAAGGTTTTTTATTGCGAAAAGAACCCTATTTAAGAGATACGCTGCACGGTACCGTTATGACTTTTTTTACTGATGGAAGAGTAAAAGAAAAAGTACCTTATGAAAAAGGTAAAAAAGAAGGAGTATCCACAGAATACAATGGGACGGGTGATATTATAGCATTGATTGAGTACAAAAATGATTTTATTTATAATCGGCAATACATAAATCGAAAAGATAATAAAGGATTAAAACAAGGACCCTGGAAGGATTTTTATCCTAATGAACAAATCAAAAATGAAGGAGATTATTTCAATAATTTGAAAGATGGTTATTGGAAATCTTATGATGAGAAAGGGTTATTGATTAGCACCGTGAAATATGAAAGTGGTAAGCTATCAAAAAATGCTGGAGAAGTAGATTTTTTAGATATTCGAAAAACCTTCCATAAAGGAGGCCAAGTTGCAAGTATTTGTAATTATAATGGCCAAGGTAATAAAGAAGGTATTTGTCGCGAATACGATACTACAGGAGCAGTTACGAGTGCATCGGTTTATAGAAATGGAAAGCTATTGGGTACCGGCATGGCTGATAAAGATGGAATAAAGACAGGCCATTGGAAAGAATACTATGATGATGGCGTTCTGAGGGCTGAAGGAGATTATGAAAAAGGACAAAAGTTTGGAGAGTGGATTTTCTATTATCGCGATGGAAAAATAGAACAAAAAGGATCTTTTACAAAAGATGAATTGTACGATGGACAATGGACATGGTATCACAATAATGGAAATATCTGGCGAAGTGAAGTGTATTATTATGGGTTAGAAAATGGTCCTTTTGTTGAATATTCTGATTCTAGCACAGTAATATCTGAAGGAGAATTTATTGAAGGCCTAGAAGATGGACCCTGGTTATATCATTTAAACGATCATAAAGAAATAGGAGACTATAGAAACGGTCAAAGAGATGGAGAGTGGGAACATTTTTATTACGACGAAACAGTCCGCTTTAAAGGAAATTACGATTCTGGATCACCTGAAGGAAAACATACTTATTATTACGATAATGGTAAAAAAATGCTGGAAGGAAAATATGAGTATGGTTTAAAAAATAATACTTGGACACGATATAATAATGATGGCAGTGTTTTGGTAAAAATTTATTTTAGAGATGGAAAAGAAATTAAAATTGATGGTGCTAAAGTGAAACCAACGATTGATTAGAAAAATTAGATTTGCATAGCGCATAAAAAAGGGTCATTAGCTCAGTTGGTTTAGAGCGCTGCCTTGACAGGGCAGAGGTCACTGGTTCGAATCCAGTATGACTCACAAAGAACTTAGAGTTAAGTTGGGAAGTTGATTAATATTTTAAGTAACAAGTACAATAATTTCCATGCCTCGTATTAAAAATTGGTCAGTCTTAACGCTCTTTTTTATTTCAGGGTTTTCTGGTCTAATATATCAGATATTATGGATGCGCCAATTCAAATATCTGTTAGGTAGCAGTATTGTTTCCGTAAGTATTATAGTTGCTGTATTCATGTTGGGTTTATTAGTAGGCTCCTGGTGGATAGGTAAAAAACTAGCCGAAAATAAAATATCAGATGAACTAAAGCTCTATGGTAAATTGGAGTTGATCATAGGTGTTTTTGGGCTACTATTATTAATAATATTACCAAACTCGAAATCATTATTTGCTTTAGTTGGTTTGCCTTCGCTTCAATTCAATGTAATTCGTCTGATTTATAACGTTATTCTTACTGGTTTTTTATTGGTTATTCCAACTGCTGCAATGGGTGCCACATTACCTTTATTGGTAAGTTATTTTTCTAAAGAGTCTGATGCTTTTAGAAAAGTTACTGCACAGTTTTATTCCATCAATGCCTTAGGAGGTGCGGTTGCTGCAATTTTTGCAGGATTTTTCTTTATTAAAACTTTCGGAGTAAACATTTCTTTAGGATTTGCTATTGTACTGAATATCTTAATTGGCTTAACGGTCTTAATTATTTCTAGAGAAAAAAGTACCTCTGAATCATATCAAGATATAATAGAAAACCAACCATCTGAATCTACAATTGCAACGGATGTAAAAGGAGCTAAATTTTTTCTGGCAGCAGCATTTACAACTGGTTTTATAAGTATTGCTTATGAAGTACTTTGGATACGTTGTTTAAATTATTTATTGAACAGTAGTACTTATACTTTTGCAATTGTACTGGGAATATTTCTGTTTGGAATTTCATTTGGAAGTATACTGGTTTCGTTTTTAAAAAGAGTTGTTAAGCCTTTGATTTTAGTAGGCATTATTCAATTTGTATTGTCATTAGCCAGTGTTTGTATTATCTATTTATTTTATGAATACGCATACTCAGAGAGCTTTTCTAATCTTTTTATTATTTCAAATGGTTTAGAATCCAATTGGTACGAAAATGTAGGGTTAAATTTTATTTTCTCTTTGATTGTATTTTTAATTCCAGCAGTTTTAATGGGAATGTCGTTTCCATTGATATCGGATCTTTATTATAGAGCTAAAGGCGAAGTTCCAGGCCAGGCAATCAGTAAAATTTATGTTTTTAACACGCTAGGATGCATACTTGGTGCGCTCATACCGGTGTTTATTTTTATACCCGCTTTTGGCAGTATTAAAACAACCTTATACGTATTAGCAGTACTGAATTTATTACTTGCATTGTACTTTTTTCTTAAGACTAAATCAAAATATCGGTCGGTATTAGTAGGTGTTTTGTTTGCACTTTTTACGCTAATTAAGGGCATCCTTCCATCTGGGGAATATTTAGCTTCTTTAGAGTCAATAGGAGAAGATAATAATGCAGATAGACCGATATTCTATAAAGAAGGAATTATGGCTACAGTAAAGGTATATAACAAAGAAGGAAAGTATAAATCAATGAGTATTGATGGGGTTACAATTGCTTCTGAGGATTTTAAACAAAAGGAAAGTATCATAGGGCATTTGCCGTTTTTGACAAATGCTAGCGTAAAAGAAGTATTGGTTGTGGGCTTGGCAAGTGGTTCAACAATTGGCTCAATTCTAAAACATGATGAAGTAGAAAACTTGGATGTTGTTGAAATAGTACCTAGTGTTATTAAAGGAGCAGACTTTTTTAAAACGGTAAATGGTGATGTAAACAACCATCCCAAGGTTGATATTTATATTGACGATATTTATTCTTTTTTGAGTTATAGTAAAAGGCAATATGATCTTATATCGTCAGATGGAAAATTTGGAGTACTCAATAAGTCCAATACCACCATGTTGTCAAAAGATTATTACGAGCAATGTTATGAGCACTTAGCTGAAAATGGAATATTCGTTCAGTGGATTTCTACACAAATACCAAATGCGCATTTAAAAACGGTTTTAGCTACAACAGCCTCTGTTTTTCCTTTTAGCGAGTTGTTTTTATTGAGAAAAAACCTTTTCATTTTATCTTCAAAAACTCCAGTACCGATGTCGTCGGAACAAGTATTAAAAGCCCTAAATAATCCTACTGTGGCTGCAGACTTAAGTGAAAGTGGAGTTTCTTCTCCGCAAGAAATGCTCTCTGCTTATATTGGTACAAATAATACATTAGGAACACTAAATACTTTTGATACCCCTGTTTTAGAGTATGATTATATAACCGAACGAAAAAAGGACATAGATAAAAGTAGGACGAGTGATTTTAGAAACTTTGAATTTCTAAAGGAAAAATATTTAGAAAGTGAGCAAGCGATTAGTGATTCAAAAAACACAATTACGAATAATGAAAATTATATAAGCTTTAATTCAAACAGAAAGTTTTGGGAATCTAGGCATTTCTTCTTTTTGGCAAATCATGCTCTTTTGGATGGAAAAAAAGCAGATGCTCTTAAAGGCTTTTCCGAAGTAGTTAGTATAAATCACTCAGCAAACGGCAATGATATAGCTGTTTCAGCAAAACATATCGGTGTTTTTAATTTGGACACTAAACGATATCGTGCTGCAATTAAGTACTTTGATGTTGCTACAAAAAAAGTTCCTGGGTATTCGAATGCGTATACCCTAAAAGGGGTGAGTTATTATTATTTGAATGAGTTTGACAGCTCAAGAATGAATTTCGCCTCAGCTTTAGAGTTAAACCCAAATGATCAAACAGCACAGGAGTTTTTAACCGCGATTAATAAGAAAGATTAATCTTTTAAGTCAGCTAATCGCACCAGTCCTTCAATATCCGTCATGAATATTTTTTTTCCTTGTAGGTCAATAAGGTTTTCTTTATTCAATTCAGATAGCAACCGAATAACCGCTTCAGTAGCAGAACCAACCATATTGGCAATGTCTTCACGACTAATTTTTACATCAAGACAATTTTGATTATCCACTCCAAAAGTGCATGAACCTAGGAATACCCTATTTAAGCCCTCAAATAAGCTCAGAAAGCTCAGAGATAATTAATTGCAATTAGCTCTTCGGAACGGTAAAACTCAAATTCATTGTATATTGCACGTAAAGACGTAAACTTTGCGCTGGGCAAAATTGAATAAATGAACAACAAGGTTTTAAGACTAATCCTTATTATCAGTTTTATAGGCTCATTGAGTGCTGCTAAGTCGCAAAACTACGCTTCAATGTTAAAGCAACCCGCAACTTGGCATGTAACATTTTGCCAAAAAACCACTTGTTTTACTGATTTCTATTCAAGTCAGGGTGACACAACCATTGATGGTAAATGGTACCGATTTTTGGTCGATTTCCATTTTAATAAAGCCGTTGTTGTAAGGGAAGATACAGTCACTGGTAAGGTTTATTTTAGATACCTGTATGGCCAACGAAAAGACACAGACGTTCTTATGTATGACTATTCATTAAATTTGAATGAATCCATCTATATTTTTAATCCGAACTCGCCAATTCCTGAAGATTCATTGGGGCTTTATGATGTAGTTAGAGTGGACTCCATAAACACCGAAAAAGGGTATAGAAAGCGCATTAAATTAAACCGGCACGATCAAACGTCAAATGAGTTTTTAACTACTACATGGGTAGAAGGTATTGGAGGGTTATCCTATATAAATACTCCCGCTGTAGGGCCTGAGCTATATGGTTTTGGGGAGTTGAGCTGTTTTGCATTTAACGACACAGATTTTGTTTATAAAAGTATTTTCTCAAAAGAAAAAAGTGACTGCAACATTAATTTTGTCGTGAAAGAAGAGGACACATTGCGCATTATTGAAAATGAAAAAAGTAGAGTGAAGGTTTTCCCAAATCCCGCACGAAATACAATTTCTTTAGATGGGTTGTCAGGCCATCAGGTACTTGTTATCATTCAGGATAATATAGGTCGAGTCGTTTTAGAAAACAATACAAGTAACGGTGAAATAGACATTTCTTTTTTAGAGCGCGGTGTATATTTTATTTCACTTTACTCTGAAGAACAAGAATTGTACAGACAGAAAATCCTGAAGCATTAATTAAAATGAATTAGCTTATTTTCCTTTCAGGTTTTCAGGTTCAAGTTTTCGATATTTTGACCAATCCAGGTTTTTAGTGCTGGTTTTGATTTGATTGTGTAGTGGAGTTTTTCGTTTCAACACGGAGTCTTGCTGGTTTAGCCCATTGAGCGGTTCAATAAACACAAAGCTTTGGTTAAGTTCAAACTGACTGCTTTCATTATCATCGAAGAAATATTTTTTGGTAAGTCGCCCAGAAAGGTTAATGAAATAATGATTTAACTGCCATTTTCCATTGGATTCGCTAAAGCGAATTTTAGCGATTAAGTTTGGCTCATCAACTTCTAAACGGTATACCCAAAGCGCCGCCTTTGCCCAAGCAGGAATCAATCTTTTTTTTCCTTTTTCACTCCAACCGTAATCAATACCCTCTATAGCAAAGGAAGAATCGACCATGTAGATATAGCCACTATGGAGATTATCATAGACTTTTTTCTTTTGATTAAAACTTATGCAAAGCATTTGTTTTCCTCGAGATTCGTAGCCATATTCTATTTGATATTCATACTTTTCAAAATGAACTGAGTCTAAAAAACTTGGAGCTTTAGTAGTAAGGCTTGAATCGACAAATAAGTACGGATTTGAGAAAGTAATGTATTCAGAAGCGTCTGTAAACTCTTCGGTGGGCTCACCTTTTTTTGCTTTCTTTTTGTTACTTTTTTTAAATTTATTTTTTGCGTATTCGTGCATAAATTCAATATACTGTGCGTTGTCTAAAACCTGCCCTCCTTTGATTCGTATTATGGCAGTATCGTTTTTTTGTGCTTTTAAAGGGGGCTGATGAGCATCTAAGACGGCTTCGGTAAAACGATTGTAATTTCCATTTTCTTTAATAACCTCTCGGTAATAATAACGGCTTTCGCTACCACTAATGTTGTAGTTTTTCTCGAAAGAAATAATGGCTCTTCTGATATATTCTTGCGCACTCAGAGGCGTAATAATTACGGTGTTTAGTTCAAATGATTTTTTAGAAAGTTCGACCCAAAATGGGCGTAGCTTAGGAATAAAATGAATGTTGTGTTTTTTTTGCTGATAGCCGATTAGGCTAAATATTAAACTATCGCTTAAGCTCGTATCTGCTTCAAGAATAAAGCGGCCTAAATCATTGGTTAGTGTACCCTTTGAAGTTCCTTTTTGCCAAACATTTGCGAATGGAATTGGTTGTTGTGTTGCACTATCAACTAGCGTCCCTTCTATTTTTAATTGACCAAGCACTACAGAAGGAAAAACAAGCGTAATGAAGATGATTAAATGTAGAATTCGCACAGTACAAAATTAGCAGTTCTGAACCCAGTTTTTTAGAATTGCCTTTCCATGTTCGGTAAGAATTGATTCTGGGTGGAATTGAATTCCACGAATATTATGAGTTTTGTGCCGAATTGCTAAAGGTCTGTCTTCAGCATCTGTTGCAATAATGTCTAGGCTGCTGTTGGCCGAAAACGTTGGGCACAAAGACCAACTATGGTATCGTGCGACGTTAAATGTTTTTGGTAGGTTGTTAAAAAGAGGATCATTTTTTAGACAGATCATTTGGGTAGATTTTCCATGGAGAACATGGTTTAAATTAATAATTGCCGCTCCGTAAAACTCACCAATTGCCTGATGGCCTAGGCACACTCCTAATATTGGCTTTTTGCCTGAAAAACGTTCAATTATCTCGTTTAAGTTTAAGGTTTCTTTAGGAAGACCTGGCCCCGGAGAAAGAACAATTCTATCGCACTTTTCTATACTATTCCAAAGCTCATTTGAGTCGTTTCGAACCACCTCTACACAATCACAGTATAACTCGAAATAATGTTTCAAATTAAAGGTAAATGAGTCGTAATTATCAACGATTAAAACTTTCACAGGAGTTGCTTTTTTATAACTTCAATATTATTAAGAAAATGCTATTAGTAAAACTCACGAAAATCAGTAATAAAAGGCTACTATAACGATAAATTTGAGACATTGGCATAATTACACCCTTGAAAAAAAGAGCAAAAAAATATTGGATCTGGTTCGCCTTTTTGGCGCTTCTGATTCTTGGGGTATTATTCCCTTTGCGCAAGGCTGTTAATAGTTATACCGACCAAGTAGTGCGCCTCAATCTGAGCAAAATGATTGTTGAGTCATCCAAAGAGAAGTACATCTTGGATTACGATAAATTGAGGTTTAATATTTTTACCCAGCACATAAGTCTTAGTAATTTTCGAATTTATCCTGTCGACACAAACAGGTATTTAGATCAAGTACAGGTTTCTACCCCACCTTTTTATGCTGTAAATGTAGAACGAGTTGATCTACAGCTTGAAAAGGAGTGGGAAATTTTCTTGAATAAAAAACTGTTGATTAAGGAGCTTAAAATAACCTCTCCTAAGGTAAAAATTCATCAACTTAGAACGGATACTCAGAAAATAAAATTTGCCAAAATATCGGGAGATATTTATCAATTGGTAACACAGTATTTGAGTTTACTTAAGCTTAAAACCTTTAGTGTAAAAGATGCTATAATCGATTATTCAATTGAACAGGGCTTTAAGGTTCAGCATTTCAATTTTGAACCGATTTCATTCAAGCTCACAAACTTTAGGGTAAAAGAGGGCGCTCAAGAAAGTAGTAATATTTTTTTTACGGATGATTTTGAACTCAATTCTGGTAAGCAGGAGTTCACGTTGCCCGATAGTTCTCATGTTGTTTCCTTCGACAGGTTTAAGATTACAACCGTCAAAAATCAAATAGAGTTTTACAATTTAAGAGTAACTTCAATATTACCAGATACGACGACAAGAAACCATTTAACCTTATTTGTTCCAACGCTTAAGCTGAAAAGTGTTGACTTTGAAAGAGCATACTTAAAAAATGAATATTTAGTTAAAAACTTAAAGATTGAAAGGCCTGCGATAAAATTTGTGGTTAATAAGCCTCAGTCAAAACACACCCCAGAACAAATTGATGAATTAGAGAAGTGGCTAGAATTAATAGAGGTTAATTCTACAATTATTAGTCAGGGAAACGTCTCGGTAAATGATAATAGGGGCCAATATAAAAAAACGTACTTGGTAAACGGCTTCTCGCTTAAGATAGCTGGAGCACACGTAGACACGAATATTTTAGATCGTATTGTTTTAGAGGATTTACAGAAAAACTATCGCTTTTCCATTCGAGAGCTCAAACACCAAATACCTGAAGAGGAGCTGCTTATTAAAGTAAATGATATCGCTTACTCCAGCATAACCCAATTATTTAAGTGTAACGAAATAGCCATAAGCCCTAACGAACTAAAACTGAAGAAGAAAATGGCAAACGCCAATCAGCTTTATCATTTAGAAAACTTGCAATTAGCTGGTGTTGCTATTAGCGATCTAGATTTAAACAAACTCTCGGAGGGAAGAAAAACCGTATTGGGTCGAGTGGTTTTGAAAAGCCCAGTATTAGCTTTGTCATGCGATACATCTGATAAAATTAAACCAGATAGTTTGGTAGTAAAGAACACAAACCTTCCTTATGAGCTGGATTCGCTCTCCACAAAGCTTTTGAAAATTATAAATGCAAAAGTGAGTGTTACGAACTCTAGAGATGAAAGTATTAAATATGGAACATTTAGTCAAGCGAACATATCGGCAGTTAATCTGAATTGGAAAGAGCTCAATAGCAGAGATGAAATTGCACAAACACTACTCACAAAAACAGCCATAGAGAGCGGCAAAAGCGAGTTTATTAATCCAAAAACCAAGGATAAAGTCTCTTGGAATAGTTTGAGTGCTGATCCAATCTCGAAAACGTTTGTAATTTCAAACCTCGCGGTGACTCCGAGTTCAAAAAAAACAAACAACCTTAAGCTTGGGTTGCTTAGAATGAAAGGGTTAAACTACGATCAAGTGCTGCTAAACAGTGTTTTGGTTGCAAAGAGTTTAGAGCTAAAGGATGTAGACCTTAACCTAGTTGAAGAAAACCAAAAGGAGAAGGGTTTGCGACTCAATATGGTGCGCTTTGAAACAGTAGATGTGAAGAATTTAAACTTAAAAAGAAGCAAAGGAGACACTGTAAATCTTCGATTAAAAGGAGTTGAGCTTATTGGAACGCAAGTAAAAATGGTTAAAGATAGCGCCTCCAATACGCCCTCAATATCTTATGGAACAATTGAGGCGTCAATTGATGGGCTAATGACTGTAAACAAGAGCAGAAACAGCACAACTACTACTCAGAAGGTTAAGTTTAACAGCATAGATTCCATTCTTGAAATAACCAACCTACGAAAAGACCCAATTATCGAAAACACGAAAAAAAGCGACCCTGTTTTTCAGCAACGAATAGCTAATGTTTACGCAACGGGCTTTAACCCGAATAACCAACAATTAGGTAAAAGCTTTTCCGCTCGACATTTAGAAATTTGTAGCCCAATTACCAATTACAGTTTTTTTACTTCATCAAATAAAAAGTCGTCAAATCAGAAGACAAATAATGATATGATTCAGTTACAGAAATGGTTTTTTGATTCAACTCAAATAAATCAACTGAACTACCAAACGCTTGCTGTTGACAATGGAAGCTTGAGTATCGTGTGGAAAGAAAACCCTGGACAGAAAAGAGAAGAAAGGCTAGAGGTCTCTCAATATTCGGTGCAATCTACAGGCTTTGATTTTAATAAAACGACCAAAAACAAGGATAGCAGGTTTTATTATGCAAAAGACCATACGATACGCCTGTTTAATGTAAAGCGTCAATTTGCAGACTCTATTAACGACCTTAATATTGAACATGTAGAGTATTCTACGGGCTCAAAAAACACAAAACTTTTAGGGGTTTCTGGAAGCTATATGCTTAAGGAAAATGGAGCTAGTAAATTATTTGTGGAAGGCGCTGTTGACTTAGTTGAGTTTGACGGTATTCAACCCATTAAAATTACCAAGGAAAAGTCAATTGATTTAAAGGGAATTTATGCGGTAAATCCACGATTAGAATTCACCCAGTTTCACAACAATGTAGATAAAGTTAGTCGTGAATTGTCGCTGCAAAAGAAAGGCAACGACAGCACGGCAATCTCAAAAACATTATTAAAATCACTCAAAATTAAAAATGGCTTTATTAAGTGGGACTTTAACGATACATCAGCCAAGCCACTGGTAATTAACCACCTAAACTTTGACGGAAGTGGATTTGAATTTCCTAACCCAGACACCACTCAAAAAGCTCCACAAATCATTGACCTTGCATTCAGTTTTGGAGACTTTCAATATGATGTATTAAAGAACTTTTATAATATCAGTTTTGATTCTGTTAATTATGACTCTAAAACGGAAGAGCTGAGTTTGGATAAAATAAAGCTTGATCCAAAATATGGAATATTTGAGTTTGGTCAGCAAGCGGGTTGGCAAAAGGGTAGACTAGAAATGTTTGTGAGTTCAGTAAACATGAAAGGTTTTAAGGGAAAACAGCTCTTGTACGAGAACAAATTGAGTATTTCACTCCTAGACATTGATAGTCTTTGGGTTAGAAACTTTAAAGACAAAAGGCTACCGCTGAAAGAACGCTACATCCCAATGCCCCAGGAGCGTTTGGATAACTTAAATATGGGGCTAAATATTAAGCGAGTTGTGCTAAGAAAGGGAGATGTAACCCACATTCAAATTGCTAAGAATGGCGTGGTTCCTGGAAAAATTTACTTTACGGATTTAAGCGCTAGAGCTTCAAATATTACGAACACTTATGAAGACCAGAAGGAAGCAAAAACAACACGAGTAACCGCTTTGGGAAAGCTTATGGGGGATGGTCAAATGAGTGCCACGTTTGAGTTTAACAACAAAGAGCCAAATAACTATTTTGAGGGGCACGCAAGCCTTGGAGAGTTTGATGCACGCACATTGAATAACTATCTAATGCATACTGCTTTTGTTGGGGTAAAGAGCGGAAAGGTTATTGATGCAGGAATTGACTTTAAGGCCTATAATGACTTTGGAACAGGTGACATGAAGTTATTGTATAATGATTTGCACGTAACGTTTTTAAATAAAAATGATACTATGCGCAAGGGCCTGGGAATGGCAATGAAAGGGTTTATTGCCAATAGAGTTGTATACACAAAAAACCCTCATTTTTTCATCACTAAAAAAGGATTAATTTATACTCAAAGGGACACAACTAAGGAAATATTTCACTATTGGAGTAAGCTCGCAATGAGCGGCGTAGCTAGTAGTACCGGAGTAAAAAACAATAAAAAGGAATTAAAAAAAGTACGGAAAGAAGCATTAAGGAGGGAGAAAGCAATACTTAGGGATGAAGATGAATTGTTGGAAAAATCCACCGATCAACCTTATGGAGGAAAAGGCGATTAAGCCATATTAATTGCCATTTGCTTTAGCACACGATTGGTTATTTCAACATCAGCCCTGGTAATGCCTTTTAAACCTTCTTCTCGAATTTGCGTGACCACTTTTTTGCCTTCTTTTACATTTGATGTTCCCCTGTTTGTAAGGACAAGAGCGCTTTTTCGCTTATCGCTTTCATTAGGCACCCGTCTTACCAATTTTTTATCGTGCAAAAGGTCTAAAATTCTAGTAACACTAGCGGTATCTTTATTTACAGCTGAAGCTAATTCTACCTGCGTTTGTTGCTTTTTTTCATGAATTCGAAGTAATATTACCCATTGATCTATCGTAATGTTGAAACCCTCCTCTTGAAGTCGTTTCAAAGAATATTTTTTGGAAATTCTCATGGTTTTATCCATAAGAAAATAAATAACCGAATCTAACTTTTCTTCCTTCATTGACACATCAATTACAATGCAAAAATAGAATGAAAAAAGAAAACGACTTTAGTGGAAACGTAATTAATCGACAACTACCTGTTTTAATGCGCTATTTGTGCCCGATTGTATTTTTACCAAATAAACACCAGATCGAAACAACTCAAACGAAAACTCTTTGCCTTCTTTAGTTGAGTATTGTTCGTGAATTATTTCGGCGCCCATAATATCAAACACAGTAATAAAATAGTCTTCAGATCCTGAAAGCTGAATGTAGAAAACCCCCTTAGATGGGTTGGGATAAATAACGGTATTTCTTAAGCCAAAGGATTCTTGAGAACTACTAGGACTTTCAACTGTTAGCTCTTCTCCTGTTTTTGAAACACAACTTAAGTCACTAGTAACTTTTAATTCAGCAGAGTATAAGCCAGCTGAGCCGTAACTATGAATGGGGTTTTTTGAGCTAGAAGAGTTTCCATCGCCAAAGTCCCAAGCATAATTCAACCAAGAAGTATCAACAGGCGCAAAAGAGACATCCAGATTGTTTAAAACGGTTGCTTTAAAGCCCGATACAGGCGTTGGGTTTATTTTTACTTGAGCGCTTATTGAGTCATTACACCCATTATTTCCATTTATACTAAGCTTAACTTTATATATACCAGAGTCATTGTAGCTGTGGGTAGTTTGCTCCTGAGTAGAAGTTGCACCATCTCCATAATTCCATAAACGAGTAAACCCGGAAGTCGTCATTACGGTATTGTCGTTGAATGGAAAACTGTTGTTCCGTAAACATTGAATCGCAAGGAAGCCGGCCATTTGGGCAACGGGTTTTTCTTTTGGTGTTAAGTACAATATGTCAGATGTGTCCGTACAAAAACTATCGCGAACCACAATAAAGAAATCTAGGGTATTGAAACGATTAAATATTTTTTGATCAAATAGTGTATCTCCCTGAACCTGTAAAAAGGAGTTATTTCTATACCAAGTATATTTTGCGTTAGCCGCTCCAGAACTATCAATTAATTGTAAAACAGCATTTCCGCCCTCACACAAGTTACTTTTTAAAGTGTCAACCACAAGGTTTGAATACGGCGAAAAACGAACCAAAACAGTATCATAAAAAACGTATTTATCGTTTATAGTATAAGAAATAACTTTTTGTCCACCCCACTTATAGCTGGTTTCTTGGTCGTAAAAGGATTCACTGTATCTTGGACTTGCACCTGAGCCAAAGTCCCACTTTACACTGTTTATTTTTCCAAATGTGTTATGACTCAATTGAATTACTTCGTTAGGACAAACCACCTTACTTGAAGTGAGAATGGTGGCTACAGGTTTTTCGAATAACACCCCATAATCTCTACTTTCCCCATGCGTTAAGGTTGCACAAGCGGAAGTTAAATTTTGGCGATCACTAACAACACGCATCAATAGTTTTTGATTTAAAAGTGGTCCTGAAGGTGCTGTGTAATTGAAGCTATGTTGACCAACTAATGCTGAGCCGCTATAAACACGCTCACCAGCATCTGTAAAGTCTCCATCGTTGTTGTAGTCGATATAAACCTGAGTGAACTCTGCTGCAGAGCCGCCAACTTGAACGGTAAAAGCATAAGTACTATCAGGTTCGAAAACAAATAGTTCTCCACAGCTAGAATTTGTATTACTAGAGATACCATTGTATCCAAAAGCGTTAAACTCTTGATTGCCCGCTTTCACTTTAAAAACTCCACTACTCGTGCGTCCCGTTGCAGATGTGGTTGTAAGACAGTTTGCTAAAAGTTGCGGCCCAGCAAAGACTAAGTTTCTAATTTCTGTGGTGTCTTTTCCAAAAAAGTTGGATACCACAAGTGAAGCATGGTAATGACCAGCAGCAAGTAATACAATTGAAACATCTTTGCTATTTGCCGAACTATTATTTACATATTGAAATGTATTTGGAAGTATATTCCATGCGAATGAGCTACCGTTTTTTGAAAGACTTGAACTAAAACTTATGGTGTCTCCAATACAAAAATTTCCTTTATTTCTTGAGATTTCAGCTTTGGCAAATCGATTTTCAACATTAAACATTGGCGCCGACCAAAGCCCTCTGCCATAAGTTGACGCGCGAATTTTTGATTTTGCAGGAGCATTTTGGTTGTAAGCAATTTCCAGCTCAGTAACAGAAACGTCTCCTGGAAGAGATTGGGAATAATCAACCCAATTCGATAAAGTTGAATCGATATAATAAACACCGGGAGTTCCCCCTACGTATAATCCTCCTGGGCTAAATTCATCATAAACGATAGTTCGTTTTGTTGAGTTAGGTAGGTTCAATGATATGTCGCTCCAAGAAGCCCCTTTGTCTGTTGAGACAAAAACTTTACTGCCCCCTGTTATGTAAATTACATCTTCGCGCGTTGGGTGCGCCTCCATGTCTGTTGGGCTTATTCCTGATGGTTTTGAACCGCTGAGGTTAGTCCAAGTTGGAGTAGCTGCCTTGCAGTTATCTGAACGATAGAGCGACCCATCCGACCTTAAAATGTACAGAATGTTCGGATTGGCAGGGCTTTGTTCTAAAACCCTATATGTTGAATTAGGCGCACCATTTATATTACCAGTAATATTTCTCCATTGTACATTGCCTCCTCTTACGTTTGTTGTTCGGTAAACATTTACATAACCAGCAAACATATATCTTGGGTCTGCTTCGCCCAGAATAAAAGGAGAAACCCAAGCCCCTTGTTCAGTAATGCTGTTTGTGATACTGCCAAAATTTCTTCCACCATTTGAACTTCTTCTAATTGCACCATAATAAAGTTCACCATAAACATACAAGGGATTAACGGGATCAAAAGCGCACTCCATTCCATCACCTCCAATTTCAGTGGTCCAACTATTATTTCCCCTGTAGATGGCGGTACCGTTGTCTTGGTAACCACAAATAACTTCATTTTCGTTGTACTTGTTTTGGCCTAGTTTATAAATTTCAGAAATCGGCAATCCGCTTGATATATTTCTCCAAGAGCTTCCTCGGTTAGGTGTGTAATAGACCCCACCATCATTACCAACCACCATGTAATTACCACTTTGACTAAACTCTAATACATGTTGATCGGCGTGCACAGCGCCAAGCCAATGAGCGGCATTTGTCCAAGTGCTACCGCCATTAGTGGATTTAAAAATATTAATGCCACCTACAAAGATTTCTTCAGCATTGTTAGGATTTGCAGTAATATCTAGGTTGTACCACGCTTGGCCACCATTTCCGTTACCATTAATGTCATAGTCCATAATATTTGGCGTAGTTGATCGTGTAGTAAATGTTTTACCATAATCAGTAGATCGGCACAATCCGGAAAATATTCTATTTGAAGTTTGTATAAAATAGACGTAGTTAGGCTTATCCGCACTTACTGCTATAGCCCCTCTGCTTCCGCTCATTATGCCAGTTGACCTTGACCAGTTTTCACCACCATCATGAGAGTGCCACATTGTTCCACCCGATGCAGCGTATAGTTTACTAAAGTCGTTTGGCGCAGCCTCTATGTCTTTATATCCAGATCCAGATCCTTTGCGAGTCCAAGAAACAGCGCCATTTGTGGATTTATAAATTCCGCCACTTGTTGCTGCTAAAATGGTATCCGGATGAGCAGGGTCGACTATCATTTTACCTACAACGACGTTGCCCATTCCTGAGTTGCTAATGTTCCATGAAATACCGCCATCAATAGACTTTATTACTCCTCTATGCGTTCTTGATGTAACATCTCTATCTCCAGTTCCAGCATAAACGATGAGTGGGTTTTTGGGATTAAAGTTGATACTTGAAACCTGCATTGTGGCAAAGGTGTCCGTATTACTTTCCCAAGTATTTCCGAAATCATAAGTGCGCCAGATTCCGCCGTTAGGTGCGCCAATAAAAAGTATAGAATCATTTGTGGGGTGCATTCCGAGCGCATTTACTCTGCCCATTCCGTTTGGTTGTCCCGAGCTTGCTACGGGCAACGAAATAGGTCCTACAGGAGTCCACAATGTGTCCGATTTAGAGTCAGCGTCTTTAGCCTTGGCGTTTGTTTTGAAAACAGCCACCGATTGCATGATTTTGTTATAGTTTGGAATATCTCCTTCTGGACTTATTTCTTGTTCGTAAAACCACTCCCACCTTTTGAACGGCTTGTAACCATCTCCCTTACCAGGTGTTTTGTCTGACCAATAGTCGTAAAAAAGACGTTGAGTTTCAAAAAAATTAGCCTCAGGGTCGAGCATACTCTCAATCCATTTAGGGTCATCGTTAGTTTTTTGTTGTGCGTTTACAGCTGTTAATACAACTACTCCAATTATTAGTAAGATTCCCCTTTTAATCATAAGATAAATTAGCGCCCAAATATACCATGGAAACCTAGTTAACGACTCACAATTAAGCTGTGCAAATCGTATTTTTCGGCCATTGTGCAACTCCGACATCTATTATTGACATTAAAATCGTTAAAAGGTTTGTATGGTTAACTGAGCAAGCAGAATGAAAGCCCTAATTTTACACTCTGATGAAAAAAGAAACCAAAAAGAAAAAACTTACTCGCGGTCGCTTGTTAATGTGGTTATGGATTGTTTTGTTTTCTCCATTAGCACTTTTTACTTTGTTAATGTATCTGATCTCTTTGGGAGTATTCGGTGAACTGCCATCATTTGAAGAATTAGAGAACCCAAAAAACAACTTAGCCACGGAAGTATATACTGCAGACGGGAAGTTGCTTGGTAAATACTTCAGCGAAAACCGCAGCCAAATGAATTTTGAGGAAATATCACCGCATGTTATTAATGCATTGGTTTCTACCGAAGATGAGCGATTCTATGATCATAGCGGAATAGATGCAAGGGGTTTGTTTAGAGCTATTGTATTTCTAGGGACCAAAGGAGGGGCAAGTACAATTACTCAGCAGCTGGCTAAAATGCTTTTTAGTGAACGTCCAAGAACTAAACTGGAGCGAATAAAACAAAAGCTTCAAGAGTGGATTATCGCAATTCGACTAGAACGGCAATACACAAAGAATGAGATACTAACAATGTATCTTAATCGTTTTGATTTTGTAAATAATGCCGTGGGATTAAAGTCCGCATCGCAAGTATATTTTAATACAACACCAGATAGTTTATCCATTAATGAAGCCGCAGTTTTGGTTGGAATGGCAAAAAACCCATCTTTATTTAATCCAAATAGAAGGTTGGAATTAAGCACTCAAAGACGAAATGTTGTGCTGGGTCAAATGGTCAGAAATGAAGTTTTAGAAGAAGAGGTTCTTGACTCATTAAAGCAACTTCCACTTATTCTTGACTTTCAAAAAGTGGATCATAAAGATGGCAGTGCCCCTTATTTTAGAGAAGCTTTAAGGGCTTATTTGCATAAACTAACATCGGCTAAAGATGAAGATGGTAACTACAAACTGGCTCAACCAAACGGTGAACCGTACAACATATACAGAGATGGTTTAAGAATTTACTCAACAATAGACTCAAGAATGCAGCGCTATGCAGAGTATGGAGTAACTCAGCATATGAAAGCGGAGCTACAGAGAGACTTTTGGGCACACTTAAAGCGAAAAAAGAATCCTCCATTTGCGAATGGAATCAGTGACAAAACTATCGAGCGATTAATGAATGGAGCCATTAAGAGAACAGATTTGTATAGAGAGTTGCGCAGCGAGGGAATGTCAGAGGACTCTATAAAAATTGTCTTCAATACACCCGTTCCTACTAAGGTTTTTTCTTGGCAGGGAGAAATTGATACCGTAATATCTCCTAAAGAGAAGCTGCGATACCACAAGAGTTTTTTACAGGCCGGTGTAATGTCAGTAAATCCGCATAATGGATACATAAAGACATGGGTTGGGGGAATTAACAATAAATACTTTGCCTATGATCATGTTTACCAAGGCCGAAGACAAATTGGATCTACAATTAAGCCTTTTGTATACGCATTGGTTATCACAGACAAAGGCCTTTCGCCTTGTGATGAAATTCCTAATGTCCCCTACACTTTTGAAAAAGGCGAATATGGATTACTTAAGAGTTGGACACCACATAATCCGGGCCGTGACTATGGTTATAATGTAAGCTTAAAGTATGGGTTAGCAAACTCTATGAATACTATCACCGCTTATGTAATGAAACAAGTTAGTCCGCAAGCCGTGGTAAACTTTGTACGCAAGGCGGGTATTAAAGGCGAAATGGAGGCGGTTCCATCATTGTGTCTTGGAGTTGCCGATGTTGCTCTTGCGGAAATGGTGGGAGCATATGCTTCATTGGCGAATAAAGGACAGTATTTAGAACCGGTTTTTCTTACAAGAATTATGGATAAAAATGGAAACGAGATTTATAATAATCTGGTTCACAGAAAGACGAATTCGGTAATGAGTGAGCGGGATGCTTATTTAATGCTGGAGTTAATGAAGGGAGTAACATCCTACAACTATAATAGAGACTTAGGAAAAAGTTCGGGAGGAACAGCTATTCGCCTGCGTTTTAGCAAAGAAATTCGTCCTTATGGCGGTTTTCCGATGGAAATTCCAATCGCTGGTAAAACGGGCACAACTCAAAATCAATCCGATGGTTGGTTTATTGGCATTACTCCTGACCTAGTTACAGGAGTTTGGGTAGGAGCAGAGGATAGGGCGGTTCGTTTTAGCAGTCTTTCAAAGGGAATGGGTACAAATATGGCCTTGCCTATCTGGGGTTATTTTATGAATAAGGTTTATGCAGATAAATCAATTGACATTAGCAAGGGAGATTTTGAAAAACCGCTGGAACCATTGGATATTAATCTAAATTGTGATGAAGTCACGGAATCCGCTGGAAACCGATACGATCGGGGTACTCCTTCTGATTGGGATTAATCTAATCTAAGGATTTATGCAGTTTTCCTTTTTCAATTTTTACATTTGAGATTCAAAATGCGACAATATGGCAATGAACAAAAAAGTAGCTGATGTACAAGAGGCACTGAAGGGTGTAGAGAATAATATGACCTTTATGCTTGGCGGGTTTGGTTTATGTGGAATTCCTGAAAAAGCGATTGAAGAGTTGGTTCGAATAGGAATATCTGGAGTTACCTGTATTTCAAATAATGCTGGAGTTGATGATTTTGGTTTGGGTTTGTTGTTACAAAATCACCAAATAAAAAAAATGATTTCTTCTTATGTTGGTGAAAATGATGAGTTTGAACGCCAAATGTTGAGTGGAGAACTGGAGGTAGACCTCATACCCCAAGGATCATTAGCAGAGCGCTGTAGAGCTGGAGGAGCGGGAATCCCTGCTTTTTTTACCCCGGCAGGGTATGGAACTGAGGTTGGAGAAGGAAAAGAAGTAAGAGACTTTAATGGAAAGCCGCATATTCTTGAATCATCGCTTACAGCAGATTTTGCATTTGTAAAAGCTTGGAAAGGAGATACAGCCGGAAACCTAATATACAAAGCAACCGCTCGAAATTTTAACCCGGTAATGGCAATGGCAGGAAAGATTACCGTTGCTGAAGTCGAAGAGTTAGTGCCAGCAGGGGAGCTGGACCCAAATCACATTCATACCCCTGGAATATTCGTCCAACGTATTTTTCAAGGAACGAACTACGAAAAAAGAATAGAGCAGAGAACGGTTCGTCAAAAGGCCTAGATTGAGCCAATTATTACACAGAATAGTTGAGTGGGACAAGGGAACTCGTTTTATTAGAGACCTGTTGTTTTTGGTATTGTTTGTTTGGCAAAGTGCCTCTTACGGGTATTTTGATAACATGGACAGGTTTCCAGAAGGCACCCATATGTGGAGAAAGTGCGATGGTGCTTCTATGGCGCAGAATTATGCACAGAACGATTTACCGTTTCTAGAGCCGCAATTACACCAGCGTTTTGAGGGTTCTGGAAAAGCAGTAGGGGAGTTCCCGCTTTTTTATTATTTGATAGGGAAAACGTATCAAATACTTGGCTTTTCTAATGAAATATTTCGCTGGTGGTGGTGGGGAATATTGGCTCTAGGCTTCTACCTTTTATTTCAATGGTTTTATCTAAAAACAAAAAGCACTTCCGTTTCTATTCTGCTAAATATATTTTGTTTTACCCCTCCTATTTTGGTGTATTACGGTGTTGAGTTTTTACCAGATACTATAGCGTTAGCCCTTTCTTTTGGTGGGCTTTATTTTTATGAAAAGTGGCGAGAAAAAGCCTCTAGAAACAACCTTTATTTAGGTTTGCTTTTTTTCTCCTTAGCTGTATTAACGAAGGTTTCTGCTGGAATTTTGTTAGTTGCACTTGTTTCTTATGAATTAGTTACTTTTCAAAAAGGAAAACTATGGAATACGTTAAAAGCACTACTTCCTTGGTCTTTACCCTTTGTGTTAACCCTGATTTGGGTGCAGTATGCGGCGTGGTACAATGCTCAATTTAATAACGTTTATTTTTTATTGGATACTGTTCCTTATTGGACCCTAACTGAAGCGCAAATCACAGGGGTTAAAACCGGTTTTATGGAAACGTGGTATAATGAACTTCTTGCGTATAAATCGCTTTGGTTGTTAACCTTACCTTTTTTTGCCTTTGGTCTTTTATGGTATAAAAAATTGCAAAAGGAGACGGTTCCACTAGTGGTTTATGCCTTTATTACTGTGATTTTTGTTCTACTGTTTTTTGAACGATTTAGACACCATGATTATTACATCATTTGCCTTTATGGTATTTTACCATTATTACTAATGTACGGTATCTCGATTATTAAGGTACTATTTAAGAACAAGTTGGCGCTTTTGCTTTTTTTATTGGCTTCGGTTCCCTTTGTAGCTGCTAATGTTTCAACCGCACAAGTTACCGCTGAAACAAGAAGCCATACGTGGAACTACTACAATAAATTGGACAATAATTTAGCCCTAATTGACGATTGGTTAAATGAAAACGGAGTCACTAAAGAGGTTCCTGTGCTGAGTGTTTACGACCCATCACCAAATGTGAGCTTGTACTACATGAATCGAAAGGGCTTGTCAAATATTTACCATCAAGAATTGACAGGAGAGTTTGTTCAGCACGCTAAAAATATTGGGATAAAACACCTGCTGGTGCATAGTGAAGGGTTAAAGACCGAAAAGGAAAAAGCAATATATTGTAGAGATACTATATCAAGTAAAGGGAATATTCATTTATTCAAATTAAATTAGCGAAAGATAAAAACACACAGATGAGTTTAAGTAAAGAACAAATAGCGCAGCGTATAGCGCAAGAAGTGCAAGACAAACAATATGTGAATTTAGGTATTGGAATTCCTACGCTGGTGGCGAACTTCATTCCCGATGGAATAGATGTTGAGTTTCAAAGCGAAAATGGGTTATTGGGAATGGGTCCTTTTCCTTTTGAGGGTGATGAAGATGCTGATTTAATTAATGCTGGAAAACAAACCGTTACTCTGGAAAAAGGTGCGGTAATATTTGATTCAGCTACCTCATTTGCAATGATTCGTGGTCAGCACGTTCACTTAACTATTTTAGGGGCCATGGAGGTCTCTGAGAATGGAGACATTGCTAATTGGAAAATTCCAGGCAGAATGGTAAAGGGTATGGGTGGTGCAATGGATTTAGTAGCTTCGGCAGAAAACATTATTGTGGCCATGATGCATACCAACAAAAAGGGAGAGTCTAAATTATTAAAAGAATGTTCTTTGCCCCATACAGGAGTCGCTTGTGTAAAGAAAGTGGTTTCTAATTTAGCGGCTTTAGAAGTAATGGAAGGTGGAGGCTTTAAACTATTAGAAAGAGCTCCAGGCGTATCGGTAGAAGAAATAATAAACTCAACGGAAGGAAGCTTGCTGGTAGAAGGAGAGATTCCTGAAATGCAGTTTTAGGACCAACTAAAATAAATTATTGAGCAAAAAAAAGCCGTTTTGAGAAATCAAAACGGCTTTTTTAATATTTTCAAATTTGACTATTTCGTCAAAGTATAAGTGTAAGTTACTCGATCAACACAAGGGTCTCCTCCGTTATTGTCGATGTTTTCCTCAATTCGTGTAAGTGTAATTACGCTTCCTGTGTTAGCATAAGTGTAAATACCGGCTGTCATAACAGCATGATCATCAACTGTTGCTGATCCAGTTGCAGGTGTATAAAGGAATCTTAAGTCCCCAACGCTAACATGCGTTTCGTCAAGGTACTCAAAATAGAAATAATTCTTCTCACCATTTTCATTCATCATGTAACTAGATTCAAAATCTGTATTATTTATCGTTACTTCAACAGCAGTAGCTCTAGACTTAAGCGTTAAGTCAGTACTGTTAGTGCCACAATAGTTGTAATTGATTGAACCCGTTCCAAAACTATATGTTCCAACAGCTTTGGTCCACCACTCATCCATCGCAACAGCTTCTTCTTCCATTTTGGTTTCAATAGCACCAATACCGTTATCAGAAACAGTAATTACTTGTGTTGCGCTAGTAGCCATGTTACCTTTCTTGTTTGTAGCGGTTAATGTTACTGTGTAAGACCCAGCTTCGGAGTAAATGTGGTTTGCATCCCAAGTAGAAGCTGTTCCACCGTCACCAAAGCTCCAGTTTGCGTTATACGTTTTCTTTACATCTGACCCATTAGCCATTACTACATTTTCTCCAACATTAGCGGTAGCAGGAACCGTCATTGTAACTTCTGGTTCTGGATTACATGCAGTTAATATCATTGAGGATACTGCCAATCCCATTATTAATTTTCTCATTGTAATTATTTTTTTAATTTAAAATGCAAATATAAAATTATTATCAAAGTGTTTAACCTACCGTAAACGCACCATTTGCTCTAGGTTAAATACCGTATTTAACGATACAGTATAATGCTCGAAACCCGTCTTTCCAGTTAATTTTCTTTCCTTCTGCATAGGTTCTTCCATAGTAGGATATTCCAACTTCGTAAATACGAATTTTTGGAATACGCGAAATTTTTGCGGTAACCTCTGGCTCAAATCCAAAACGATTTTCCTTAAGGGAAAGACTTTGAACGGTCTTTGTGTGAAATAGCTTGTAGCAGGTTTCCATGTCCGTTAAGTTGAGGTTGTTAAACATGTTGGAAAGGAAAGTTAAGAACTGATTTCCGATGCTATGCCAGAAAAATAATATACGATGTGGGTTACCGCCCAAGAATCGGGAGCCATAAACCACGTCGGCAAACCCATCAATAACAGGTTTTAATAAAAGGTTGTATTCCTGTGGGTCATATTCTAAATCTGCGTCTTGAATGATCAAGTATTCGCCTGTAGCTTCTTTAATTCCGCGGTGCAACGCCGCTCCTTTACCTAGGTTTTTTTCTTGTAAATAGTAATGCATATCCGAATTAGGGTGGCTAGCTATGTATTCTTGGATTTTTTTCCCAGTCTCATCATTAGAGCAATCGTCCACAATGATGATCTCTTTAACAATGTTGTTTAATAGATTTACCTCAATCACCTTATCTAATAAAAGGTGAATAGTTTTCGCTTCGTTATAAGCGGGAATTACAATGCTAAGTTTGCTTATTGAAGCCTTCATTTATGCAATATTAATTTTTAATTCATTAATGGAGGTAAGCTCCGGTAAATTGAAACCAAATTCCTTATTTTCGAAAGCCCACAAAAAATAATTATGACAGATCAAAATGGAGATAAACGACTTTTTTTATTGGATGCTTATGCCTTGATTTTCAGGGCTTATTATGCGTTTATTAAAAACCCAAGAGTAAATTCAAAAGGACTAAATACGTCGGCTATTTTTGGTTTTACGAATACTTTATTGGATTTACTAAATCGAGAAAAACCAACGCATATATCTGTTGTTTTTGACCATAAGTCTCCAAATGTCCGCGTACAGGAATATTCAGAATACAAAGCCAACAGGGATGCTACACCTGAAGATATTAAACTTTCTGAACCCTATATCCGAAAAATTATAGAGGGATTTAACATTCCAATTCTTGAATCTCCAGGCTACGAGGCCGATGATGTAATTGGCGGGTTGGCCAAAAAAGCAGAAAAAGAGGGTTACACCGTATATATGATGACACCGGATAAAGATTTTGGTCAGCTCGTCTCGGAAAATATTTTTATGTATAAACCTGCCCGTAGCGGTGGACCAGCTGAAGTATGGGGGATACCAGAAATATGCGAAAAATTTGACGTAAGTCGGCCAGAGCAGGTTATTGACCTTTTGGGTATGTGGGGAGATGCTGTGGACAACATTCCAGGTATTCCAGGGGTAGGCCAAAAAACAGCCGCAAAACTTTTGAAGCAATACGATTCCATGGAAGGCTTGTATGAACACACCCATGAGCTAAAAGGGAAAATGAAAGAAAAGGTGGAAGCAAATAAGGAACAAGCTTTTCTTTCAAAAAAATTGGCAACCATTTTATTAGATGCTCCAGTTGATTTTGAGCCAGATAAACTAATAATGGAAGACCCAAACAAAGACTTGCTTAGGGAGTTGTTTAGTGAACTGGAATTTAGAAACATTGCTAGTAAGGTATTAGGAGAAACAATTTCGATTGGGTCAACTTCGGCACCAAAAGCTGCAATAAGTACAAGTGGACAAATGGACCTTTTTGGAGCGCCAATGGAGTCGACCACTTCAGATAGTGCGGAAGCTAAAACGGAACCTGAGCACCTTGCCGCGACAGACATTTCTTCCAGCTTCCACGAATATCATTATACAGATACCCTGGAGAAAAGAAAGTCACTAATACAAGTACTCTCTTTTCAGGATAGCTTTTGCTTCGATACAGAAACAACAGGACTTAATCCGCTAAAAGCTGAGTTGGTCGGAATGTCTTTTGCCATTAGTGCATTTGAGGCTTTTTATGTTCCCGTGCCGACTGACCTTAAAAAAGCAGCAGCAATTGTTAACGAGTTCAAATCACTTTTCGAGAACAAAAAGATTCAAAAAATAGGTCAAAACCTAAAATACGATGTATTGGTTCTCCGAAAATATGGAGTAAAAGTAGAGGGGCCTTATTTCGACACTATGCTTGCGCATTATGTGTTAGAGCCAAATACCCGTAAACATGGAATGGACTATCTTGCAGAGGTTTACCTCAATTATACTCCTGTTCCTATTTCTGAACTTATAGGACCAAAAGGAAAGAACCAGAAAACAATGCGTGATATTCCGCAAGAGTCTATCTCAGACTATGCTTGCGAGGATGCTGATATCACCTTGCGATTGAAACGAGTTTTTGAACCGATGTTAGAAGCGTCTGGTTTAGCAGATTTATTCCATAAGATTGAGTCACCGCTTTTGGGAGTTTTAGCTGATATGGAAGAAGAGGGCATTCGATTGAATTCGGAGAGTCTCAAAGAACTTTCTGAGAAGCTAGTAATTGATGCACAGGCTGTAGAAGCAGAGATATACGAACTGGCTGGCACCAACTTCAATATTGCCTCGCCAAAACAAGTTGGAGAAATTCTTTTTGAGCATTTAAAAATTGATAGTAAACCCAAGAAAACTAAAACAGGCCAATATCAAACCAATGAAGAAATTCTAAAACGTTATGCGCCAGACCATGAAATTGTAGGTAAAATATTAGATTTTAGAGAGCTGGTTAAGCTTCGCAACACTTATGTTGACCCCCTTCCGCTTTTGGTTCATGCAGATGGAAGAATCCACACCACCTACAATCAAATTATTGCCGCAACGGGGCGATTAAGTTCTGAAGCGCCCAATTTGCAAAATATACCTGTGCGAACTGAGCGAGGTCGGGAAATCAGAAAGGCATTTATTCCGCGAGATGATAAGCACACTTTGTTAGCCTCCGATTACAGTCAGGTAGAACTTAGGATTATGGCTTCTTTAAGTGGAGATGAGGGAATGATAGAAGCTTTCAAGAACGGAGAAGACATACACGCTGCAACGGCAGCAAAAGTATTTGGGGTTGACTCAAAAGAAGTGACTCGAGAAATGCGGTCCAAGGCCAAAGCAGTAAACTTTGGAATTGCATATGGTCAAGGAGCATTTGGCTTGGCTCAAAACCTAGGTATTGGAAGAACAGAAGCAAAAGAAATCATTGATTCTTATTTTACGAAGTACCCAAAAGTAAAAGCATACATGGATCAGTCAATTGAAACAGCACGGGAAAAGGGTTACTGCGAAACCATTATGGGAAGAATATTGCCCCTTAGAGATATTAATTCGGCAAATGGAACGGTTCGGTCGCAAGCAGAGCGCATTGCCATTAATGCTCCAATACAGGGAAGCGCGGCGGATATTATTAAACTTGCTATGCTCGATATTCAACAGTTTTTGAAGGAAAGTGACTTAAAAACCAAAATGCTGCTTCAAGTGCATGATGAACTCGTGTTTGATGTTCCGAAAGTAGAATTGGAAGAAGTAACCCCAGTAATTGAAGAGAAAATGTCAAATGCATTTAAACTCTCTGTTCCACTAGTTGTGGACAGCGGAACTGGTGAGAATTGGTTGGCAGCACATTAGTCGATCAGAAACAGTAAAAGTTTTAATTTCGGCCATCCATTTCTAAAAGTAAATGCAAGAAAGACACACAAATAGAAAACAGTATTTTAATGAGCAGGCAATAAGCACTCGAAAGTATGTTGTGCCTTATATTGAGGCGGTAATTCCCGTAACGAAAGAAACCAAGGTTTTAGAAATAGGTTGTGGTGAAGGTGGTAATATTCTTCCTTTTTTAGAGAAAGGTTGCGATGTTATTGGTGTTGATCTTAACGAAGGAAAACTAAAAATGGGAAGAGAGTGGCTGAGTGAGGCGCTTCCAGGATCAACCTATAAGTTAATTAACCAAGACATTTATGAATGGGACTTATCGTCTGAAGAAAAGTTTGACCTCATTATATTGCGCGATGTTATTGAGCACATTCACAATCAAGATCGTTTTATGGGTTTCATGAAAAGCTTGCTTACCCCAAATGGAAAAGTGTTTTTTGGTTTTCCTCCGTGGTATATGCCTTTTGGTGGACATCAGCAGATTTGTAAAAAGAAATTAACCAGTGTAGCCCCTTGGTATCATTTGTTGCCAATGCCATTTTTCAAAGGAGTTTTAAAGGCCTTTGGAGAAAGTGACAGAGTGGTTGAATCCTTGGTTGAAATAAAGGAGACAGGCATATCTACTGCACGGTTTTTAAGTATTGTCAAAAAGCACAATTACAGCTTGGACAAAAAAACCAGGTGGTTTATCAATCCAAATTATGAAATCAAGTTTAATTTGAAACAACGCGTTTTGATTGGCCCATTGGCTTCAATTCCCTTTTTTAGAGATTTTTTCACAACTTGTTTCTATTGCGTAATAGGTAATAAGTAAAGTTTACTTAAAATTGCCACCAATTAAATTGGGGATGTAGCTCTCCCGATAGTTATCGGGATGGCTACCTGCCCGTTCTGACTAAAAGGCTAGCCTTCTCGACAAGAATATTCAGGCGGCGAGCGTTAGAAATAAGTAATAGCTATTTTGAATACATTGAAAGATTAAATTTGTTCAATGATTAAGGGGATGTAGCTCAGTTGGCTAGAGCGCTTGACTGGCAGTCAAGAGGTCGTGGGTTCGAGACCCATCTTCTCCACTATAAAGATCAAAGGGTTGCAGAAATGTAGCCCTTTTTTATTTCCCCATTGAAATACAGTTATAACTAATACTTACTATTCTGCCTATATTGAATGGTGGTCATGTTGATATAATAGGAAGCCTTAACTGGGATTAAAAACTAGAGTTGTTTTTTTAGCCAATAAAAAAAGCAACACTCCTGTTTTATTTAAATTTATACTGCTAGTCCGCATGTTTACCAGTAGGATTTAGCCAATGCTAAAGCCAGCCTTTCAAAGAGGCGGTTTCCAAAGTA